>OFHA01000961.1_pt1 | contig 22457 bp, 15 predicted proteins | sample 1521891 | NCBI WGS metagenome assembly OFHA01 (sample SAMEA3504089, study PRJEB24116) | mouse gut metagenome | biome: mouse gut; feature: mouse-associated habitat; material: faeces | place: Denmark | collected 2011
CTGGCAGGCTAAAATTTTTATTTTTTTAATTGTCTACTTGACAGGGAGCGGTTCAGCTTATGATACGTTAAGCGGCTTATACAAAACAGAATTTGCGGCGCTTGTTAAAGTCTGCGTACCGGAAAAAAAGCATGAAGAATTTTACTATGCCCTTGATCAGATGAATCAATTCCAAATGACTGCCGGCTGGTACAGAAGAAGCCTGCGGTCTGGCAGTTACGTCCCGTTTGCAGATCAAAGCATAAAAATCTTACGAGCTTACTCCCGATTAGAGTTTTATCAGGCGTCTTTAGCTGACGTTTTAACCGGAAACCTTTCGCCGGAGCTTTATGACCATGCGAGAAACGAATACTTTTCGTATGCGCAGATCTTAGCGGCTCAGATTGACAGAGGAGATCAGGCTGTCATTTCGGCTGTTACAGAGATTCTTTTGGGGGAAGGGAATACCCTTATGATTAGCCATGAGCTAATCCGTGGAATCGTGATGTGCAAAAATGAAGAACTTTACTGCATCCTAGGCAAATTCCTTTTAGCCGCAAGGCTTCAGGAAGGGGCCAGACAGGCAATTTGTGAAACAATGGACGCCGGACGTCTGGAAGCGTTTTTGCATTTGTTTTCCATAATTGAGGAGCATGGGCTGATCCGCTATTCCTCCGTCAAACGCGCAGTCGCTACATGGATAGGGATATTTAGCCAATCCGGTCCGGAGCGGGTTTCTGAAAAACTGCTCCATCTTATGGGGCGCTGCCTTCGGGAAAAAGAGTTTTGCAAGGAACAGCTTGCATTAAATGATTCCATTGCGGTTAGCTGCGCGCTTTGGGCAATCGGTTTTTATGATGCGAATCAGGCAGTCTTGGCAGTGAAAAAACTGATTGCGGAAGGCTCAAGGCATCAGAAAATGACAGCATCGTATTTTCTTAATTCCCTTCAAGACGAAAAACAGAAGATGCAGGCTTCAAAAGACGTGATTTTACGGCATTCCGATGATTTAGGGCTTGTATCATGTTTTCTGCCGCATTTTCTTTCAGAAGTCAATACACATTTCTACCGTTTGATTCAACAAGAGGACGATTCTTATTCCCGTATTAGCAAAAAAGTAAAACAGCCTGCAAAAATGCCCCCTGAAACCCTGTTTTCCGATCGGGCGCAGGCAAAGGAATGCTACCGTATTCTAAAAGAGCTTTTGCCGCAAATCCCAAAAAAAGGGCTTTTGATTTCGCCCTGCATTTTCCCGTGGCATGAAGTGGAGTTGACGCAATCTGCGGTTGCATCACGTCTGTGCCTGATTGCGCATATGCTTTCGGAACAGCCCTATATAGACGATGCGGCAAAGCTGGTTAAAGTGGTCGGGCAGGGAGAAGGGCGCTCTTATTACAGCTTGTCACGGGCGGCAGTTGCAAGTGTGTTATTGTACCGCCCCAAAACGGAGATTTGCAAAGATGTGTTGTTTGAGCTTTTGCATAATGCCGAGGAATCGACGAATGAGCAGGCGTATTATCTCGTGGACGATATGGAACTTTCCGAAGAAGATTTCATAAAAATTGAAAAAAATCTAAAATATAAAAAAGGACGGAGCAAAGCGCTTTCCCTGTTAAAAAAACAAGACGGCCTGCATATTGCGCAAAGCATAAAAAGACTTCTTTTGGAAAAATCCGAAGAATGCCATATGGGCGCGCTTGATCTTGCCCTGCAATTAAAAAAAGAGGACAAAAAACAGTTTGATGAAGTAAGGCCTCATTTAGCGGCCCTAAAAAACCCGACCGGAAAAGAACGGGTTCTGTTAGAAGAATTGTCAGGGGAGCAAAGCGTGGCGCAAGAAATTTTAAATACGGAAGGCTATGGGCTCTATGACATAAAAAAAGAATGGGTTCTGCCGCCTATTGCGGCAGATGGCGCAAAGGCTTCAGAATTATTTGTTTATGGGGAAGACACATACCTTTGTTACTGCAAAAAATTAGATCAGATCATACGGGAGAACCGAGAGCTTTCTTATTCGGCGAAGTGGGAAGGCGATGTATTATTAGGGAATGAGTTAAAAAAAATCCGTTATTCCCAAGAGGAAGATGAGTTAGAACCCTTAGACGAATATCCATTTCGAAAGCTCTGGGAGGAGTTTTACGAAAAGGAGAAGTTATCGCCGCAGCTTCTTTTAGAACTAGGGCTTTACCGTAAGTGTTGTATGATGCGCAGCTATGTCGAACAAAACATTCCGCTTTATAAGCAGGTGTTTGGACAAAATCTTCCGTTCGGGAGCCTGTCGTGTGAACTGGAATATGCGTCCCAAGTCTGGACGGTTTTTCGGCTATTGGAGAGCCAGTATACGCCAAAATCTTTAAAAGCCGCGTTTGCCCTTTGCGGCGCGTCAAAGTATTTATCCGTTTTAGATACGTCAAACGATATATTTACCGTGGAAGAAAAACGCTGGGACGGCAGTTTTTTCCGGTATACGGAACATACAGCGGGGCTTCCCGTTTTTCAAGAGATCTTAGATTGGCTGTCTTACGTTGAGCCAGAAGACTGGGGAAGCGCGTTTTCCATAAAATTTAAGATTGAACAGCATTATTCGAAGCAAAAGGACAGGGAAATCAGCAGGTATACTTATGGCAATTATCCGGAACATTATGTCGGGTTTTTCGAATATGTGAAGTGTTACGTCAAAGGCATCTGGGATAAAGATCTGTTTTATAAAGCAGTGTTTACCTTCTGGAATCTTGGGACGCTTCTTTTGCCGGTCAGCGCAGTGGAGCAAAAAGGGGCGCTCTCTTTGCGCAGAGCTTACGCGCAAGGGCTGAATCTCTTTTTCGGGCATAATGTGATCCGCCCTGTAAACGGAAAATACTGTTTTGAGACGATGGGGGATATGCCGGAAATGGCATTTGCGCATGAGCTTTATCAGGAATTAGTTCCATTGATTCTAAGCGTGGAATTAAAACGCGGGGAGCAGTCAACGCCGTTTTCAGATGAGATTGGAAACATTAAGGTGGTTTATGGCGTAGACTATATGATACAGATATTAACGGCATTGGGCAAAGACCCGTTACAGCGGGGATTTAGTTATTATTCGAATGACAGCGACCGCAGGGCAGTCTTAAGCCATTTGTTAAAAGTCAGTATGCCAAAGCCAGACGAAACGGCGGCGGATCTAAAGAGAGCGTTAAAAGGCTCCGACATTACAAAGAAACGTTTGGCTGAGCTTGCCATGTATGCGGATCAGTGGATACCACTGATTCAAGAGTATTTAAAAATCAAGGGCTTTGCAAGCGCCTGTTACTATTTTATGGCGCATACAAGCGAAGGCTTTACAGACGAGCTGATTTCCATTCTTGCAAAGTATACGCCGCTTTCACCGGAGGAATTAGCGGACGGCGCCTTTGACATACACTGGTTTAAAGAAGCGTACAAAAGCGTCGGTGAAAAGAATTTTAAACTGCTTTATGACGCCGCAAAGTATTCTTCTTCAGGGACCGCCCATGGAAGGGCGCGTAAATATGCCGATGCCGCCCTTGGGAACGTGGAGTTTGATACGGTGATAAAGGAGATTGAATCAAAACGCAACAAAGACTGGCTGATGGCGGTCGGGCTATTCCCGCTTCCGTCCGCTAAAAAGAAAAAAGAAGAAGAATTGCTGCGCCGTTACCAGTTTATCCAGAAGTTTAAAAAAGAAAGCAGGCAGTTTGGCGCGCAAAGAAGGGCCAGTGAAGGGCGGGCGGCAGAAATTGCGCTCCGTAATTTAAGCGTCAACGCCGGATTTACTGACGTAATGCGGCTGACGCTTCGTATGGAAGGGAAACTGGCGGAGCAGTCAAAAGAATTCTTTACATGGAAGCCTGTTGGAGAAATAGAGCTTCTGCTGTCTGTGGACGAATACGGGCAAAGCGCGCTACAATGCAGAAAAGACGGCAAACTCTTAAAAACTATTCCGGCAAAATACAAAAAGAACGAAATTGCGCAGAAATATCAGGCGGCAAATAAACAATTAAAAGAACAGCGCCGCCGCGCGAAACAGATGATGGAACAGGCAATGGAAGATGGGACTGTTTTTGAAGTCTGGGAGTTTTTGGAAATGTATCAAAATCCGGTGACGCGTCCCATTACGGAAACGCTGATTGTCCGGACGAATGGGAAAACGGAGGGCGTCCTTGGATTTTTAACAAAAGAAGGAATCTTGGATGCAGATGGGATTCTTACGCCTGTCCGGCCGGGCGAGAAAATCTGCATTGCCCATCCGTATGACCTGTATGCGGCAGGATGCTGGCAGGACTACCAGAAACTTCTGTTTGAACAGAAAATAAAACAGCCGTTTAAGCAGGCATTCCGCGAATTATATCTGAAATTAGAAGAAGAACTGCCAAAAGAACATTCCATGCTCTTTGCGGGCAATCAGATTTGGCCGAAAAAAACGCTTGCCACACTGCGCGGCCGCCGCTGGGTTGCAGATTATGAAGACGGGCTCCAGAAAATCTACTATAAAGAAAATATTGTCGCCTGCATTTATGCAATGGCGGACTGGTTTACGCCAAGCGACATAGAGCCTCCGACTTTGGAATATGTGGCGTTTTCTGACCGGAAAACGGGACTTCCCCTGACGGTTAAGGAGATACCAGACATTATCTACAGTGAAGTAATGCGGGACGTAGATTTGGCGGTCAGCGTCGCATACGCAGGCGGCGTCGATCCTGAGACAAGCCATTCTACGATAGAAATGCGAAGGACAATCGCAGAATATAACGCCGGGTTGTTTGGCTTAAAGAACGTCCGTTTTCAGGGCAGCCATGCGTTGATTGACGGGACATTCGGCCAGTATTCCATTCATTTGGGAAGCGGCGTGATCCATCAGATTGGAAAGTCTATGATTTTTGCGGTTCCGGTGCATTCCCAGCAGAAAGGGCGGATCTTCCTTCCTTTTCTTGACGATGACCCAAAAACCGCAGAGATTTTATCTAAAATCCTTTTATTTGCAGAAGATTCTAAAATCAAAGATCCGAAAATATTATCACAGATTCAGTAGACGGGAAGGGCGAAACGCCCTTCCTTGCATTTTTAAAATTCTTGTACTATAATGAGCAGATAAAATAAGGATTGTGAGAGAAAAGAGGATAACATATGAAGAAAAAAATAAAAGTTTCTTTGGCGGCTCTCTTTTGCGTCTGCGTTCTTTTTTCCGGATGCCAGAAAGAAAAGGAGATTCCAAAACCTGCTTCCACGGAACGCGTTACGTTAGACACACAGACAGAAGAAACGGGTTTACCGGATATACAGACAGAAGATGTGGGTTTGCCGGATACACAGACGGGGCAGGAAACAGACGCTTATCGTTATGTCGCTTTCGGAAATTCCGTCACATGTGGGGAAATCACGGAAAATTTATGGTGGGGGAATTGGGGCATGGCGGCTTCCTCAATGGAAAAAGACTACGTCCATATTCTTTCCGCGGAAATTGAACAAAGGCTGTCTTGTCCGGTCGAAACAGAGGTGTACAGTTTAAAGCCATGGGAATTAGCGCAGGACCGTTCTTCTTTATTGGAAGATATTTCAGATTCCCTAGATGAAACAACCGATCTTGTCACAATTCAATCCGGTGAAAATATTACCCAGTTCCAAGAGACATTACAGATCGATTATTATGATTTGGTTTCCTTTATAAAAGAAAAAGCTCCTAATGCCCAGATTCTTATGTTAGGGGAGCTTCTTTGGCCGAATCTGGAAATTGAAACGGCGAAACAGACCGCATGTCAGGCGTGTGGGGTGGCATTTATTGAGATGACGCAATATTTAACGGATTATGAAGCCAATTATAAATCTTCCATTGGAGATGAAGTCATTGGCGAAGATGGAGAAACGCATAAAATAACCGATGAAGAAGTGGCGGCGCATCCAAACGATGAAGGCATGGTTTGCATTGCGGGGCAGATTCTTCCCTATATCCAAACCGGATCGTAGGGGCGGAGCTTTTCCAAGCTGCCGCAAATAAAAAAGGAAACACTTTTGATAAAGTGTTTCCTTCCGATTGTCCTGTTTTCGAAAAAACTATGCTCTTTCTACTTTTCCGCTCCTTAAACATGAAGTACATACATATAATCTTTTCGGAACTCCGTTTACTTTGCATCTTACATGTTTAATGTTTGGCTTCCACATTCTATTTGTTTTTTTATGGGAATGGCTCACATTATGACCGAATTGAACGCTTTTTCCACAAACTGCACATTTTGCCATGACTGCACCTCCTTGATTCGATTAAGTTTACTCTGCTGTAAGCTCATAACATGCTTATTCTATCAGAAAGTAATTTAGATTGCAAGATTTTTTTGGAAATAAAAGTCTATAATTCTTCCATAATGAAAATTGCAATTAATGTGTGAAATCAGATAGGAGTAAAATAAATATAGATTTAGAAAAAAGCGTTGATAATGAAAGAAAACAGAATGATTTTTAAAAGGCGGGTTTGCCCGTCTTTTTTATTGCAGAGACAGATCAAAAAAACAGCTATTCCAAAATGCGGTTTATGTGTAAAGGCATAAAAGAAATGCAAAAAGAGCGGCATATGCCGTTATTTGGCTTAAAAAGCAGGGAAATACAGGCGGAAATATAAATAATAATTTGATTTTTTCATAAAATTGGGTATAATGGATCATATCAGTATGTGTTTTGTACGGATTAAAAATCTGGAGGTCAGTGTATGAAAGGACAAATGGAAACCCAACTGGGTAAAATTATCATTAGTAATGAAGTCATAGCGACTTACGCAGGTTCCGTGGCAGTGGGGTGTTTTGGCATTGTCGGAATGGCGGCAGTGAATATGAAAGACGGTTTGGTGAAATTACTGAAAAAAGATTATCTTACCCATGGAATAAATGTAGCGGTTACTGACGACAATAAGATTATTATTGATTTTCATGTCATTGTTTCGTATGGCGTCAGTATCCATACGGTTTCTGAAAACTTGGTTGATACGGTGAAATATAAAGTGGAGGAGTTTACAGGAATGGAAATTGAGAAGATAAATATTTATGTGGAAGGCGTCAGAGTCATTGATTAAGGAGGATTTAAAAGTGGAAATCAATTCAATTAACGCGGCAAAGTTTGCGAAGATATTCTTAGCGGGAGCCGCTAATTTGGAAGCAAAAAAAGAATGGATCAATGAACTGAATGTGTTTCCAGTGCCGGACGGAGACACGGGCACAAATATGTCGATGACCATTTTATCCGCGGCAAAAGAAGTCAGCGCGCTTGAAAATCCGACGATGAAAACTTTGGCAAAAGCCATTTCTTCTGGTTCCCTGCGCGGCGCGAGAGGAAACTCCGGCGTGATTTTATCCCAGTTGTTCCGTGGATTTTCGAAAGTCATCGCGGAACATGATACAATCACAGTTTCCGTTGCGGCGCGTGCAATGGAAAAAGCAGTTGAAACGGCATACAAAGCCGTAATGAAGCCAAAAGAAGGGACGATTTTAACCGTAGCCAAAGGCGCGGCGAGAAAAGCGGCGGAATTGGCGGAGACGACGGACGATTTATGCATCTTTTTAGAAGCCGTTGTCAAAGAAGCGGACCGCGCGCTTGCCAGAACGCCGGATATGCTTCCAGTTTTAAAGCAGGCGGGAGTCGTTGATTCCGGCGGACAGGGGCTTGTAGAAGTGTTGCGCGGCGCGCTTTTCTCTTTACAGGGCAAAGAGATACGTTTAGACATCCAATCTGCCACACAGGCAGGGGCAGTTTCGGCATCGGGCAGTTCTTATATCGATGCGCAGGCAAATCAGGAAATTACGTTCACCTATTGCACGCAGTTTTTAGTAATGCTCAAAAAGCCGTTTAGCGAGCGCAAAGAGCGTGAATTTAAGTCCTATTTAGAAGAAATTGGAGATTCCATTGTAGTCGTTGCGGACGACGAGATCGTAAAGGTACATGTACATACCAGCGATCCCGGCCTTGCAATGCAAAAGGGATTAAAGTATGGCGATCTTACGACAATTATTATAGAAAATATGCGTTTAGAGCGAGATGAGAAAATCTCTGCGATGAAGGAAAAAGAAATGCAGGGCGTGAAGGCAGAAGCTTTAGAGCCTGCCGTCCCAAAAGAGCCGGAGAAAGAAATGGGTTTTGTGGCGGTTTCCATTGGAGAAGGATTAAATGAGATCTTCCGCGGGCTTGGCGCAGATTATATTATTGAAGGCGGGCAGACGATGAACCCGAGTACGGAAGACGTGCTCAAAGCCGTGGAACAGGTCAATGCAAAAACAGTGTTTATCTTGCCAAATAATAAAAACATCATATTAGCGGCAAATCAGGCAGTTTCTTTGTGTGAAGAAAAAAATATTATCGTGATTCCGACGACGACGATTCCGCAGGGAATCACGGCGTTAGTGAATTACATTCCGGATCAGACGCCAAAAGAGAATGAATCGCATATGAAAGCGGAAATCGATCTTGTCAGGACAGGGCAGGTGACGTATGCCGTCCGTGATACGGAAATTGACGATAAGAAAATCCATCAGGGCGACTATATGGGCATCGGCGATAAGACGATACTTTCCGTTGGCAAAGACCGTAAAACGGTTGCGCTTGACATGATGGAGCAGTTGTTAGATGAAGAATCCGCTCTGCTTAGCATCTATTATGGGGAAGAAGGCTCAAAAGAAGAAGCGATGGAATTTTCGAAGCTGCTTACCGCGAAATATCCGGATTTAGAAGTTGAAATCAACAGCGGAGGCCAGCCGATCTATTACTATGTTGTGTCTGTCGAATAAGGAAAAGAAATGAATTTAGAAGCAAATGTAACGGCAATAAAAGGAATCGGAAGCAAAACAGAAAAACTTTTGAACCGCATAGGAGTATATACCGTAAAGGATATACTCCTTTATGTTCCAAAAGATTATATCCGCTACAAAGATCCTGTCACTCCTGCGATGCTTACTGCGGAAGGCATCTATGCAGTTATGGGGAGAGTGGCGTCACCTCCGGTATTAAAGCGGACGGAACGCATGGAGGTCGTGCAGGCGTCAGCCGGAGATTTTACCGGAAAAATTGAACTGGTCTGGTTTCGCATGCCTTATATCAAAAGCCATCTAAGAGCCGGGCAGGCGTACATATTTTATGGCAGGGTAAAACGAAAAGGCCGGAGTTTTTGTATGGAACAGCCGGAAATCTATACAATAGAGCAATATGAGATGAAAATGCAGACGTTACAGCCTGTATATGGGAAAACGGAAGGATTAAGCAACAAGATTATTGCAAAAGCAGTCCGTCAGGCAATGGAAAATTTGACGCTGGCATATGAGTTTCTTCCGGATTCCATACGGATTTCCCAAGGGCTTTGCGAATACAATTTTGCAATCCGGCAAATTCATTTTCCGGATACGATGGAAGATTTGATTGTCGCGAGGAAACGATTGGCATTTGATGAATTTTTCCTGTTTTTATTAAATCTGCATATCCAGAAAGAAAAACGCGCAGTCGTCGAAAATGATTTTCCGATTGAGACGGAAACCGTGATCCCGTATCTGCTTTCCCATCTGCCGTACAGTCTGACGAAAGCCCAGAAAAAGTGTTTAGATGAAATTGTAAACGATATGAAAAAAGGGACGGCAATGGAGCGTTTGGTTCAAGGCGATGTTGGTTCTGGGAAAACGATTGTGGCGTTTTTGTGTATGGCGCTTATGGGGGAAAACGGTTTCCAGTCTGCGCTTATGGCGCCGACGGAAGTGCTGGCAAGACAGCATTATGAGACATTTATGCAGATGTGTGAAACGTATGGGTTAAAACGGAAAGTGATTCTTTTGACGGGTTCTTTGACGAAACGGGAAAAGCGGCGGGCATATGAAAATATGCAGATGTATCCGGATGCAATCATTGTCGGCACGCAGGCATTAATTCAGGAGAAAGCGGCGTTTCCAAATCTTGGGCTTGTCATTACGGACGAACAGCATCGCTTTGGGGTCCGACAGAGAGAGACGTTTGCCCAAAAAGGGATGCGTCCACATATTTTAGTGATGAGCGCAACGCCGATTCCGCGGACGCTTGCCATTATTTTATATGGCGATATGGATATTTCCGTGATAGATGAAGTTCCGGCGAAACGCCTGCCGAATAAGAACTGCGTCGTTGATCCGGCTTATCAAAAAACGGCATACGAGTTTATCCGAAAAGAGATTAAAAGCGGCCATCAGGCGTATATTATCTGCCCGCTGGTGGAGGAGAGCGAGGAACTGGATGCGGAAAACGTCACGGATTATACGGAAAAAATGAAAGCGTATTTTAAAGATGAAATCCGGCTTGCCTGCCTTCATGGAAAAATGAAGCCAGCTCAAAAGAATCAGGCAATGGAAGCGTTTGCAAACCATGAAATTGACCTGTTAATCTCGACGACGGTAGTGGAAGTCGGCGTAAACGTGCCGAATGCAACCGTGATGATGATTGAAAACGCAGAGCGTTTCGGCTTAGCGCAGCTTCACCAGCTTCGGGGCAGGGTAGGGCGTGGAAACGCGCAATCGTACTGCATTATGGTAGACCATGCGCAGAGTAAAGAATCGAAAAAACGTTTAGACATTCTAAACCGCTCCAATGATGGGTTTTTGATTGCGGGTGAGGATTTGAAACTGCGTGGCCCCGGCGATTTTTTCGGCATACGGCAGAGCGGGGATTTGGCATTTTCCATTGCAGACATTTATCAGGACGCCGACGTGTTAAAAAAAGCGGCGGACTGCGTGAAACGGCTGTTAGAAGAAGATCCGAATCTTGAAAAAGAGGAAAACGGCAAACTGTCTATGCTGGTGGAACGTCAGGGGGCGGGACAGATGAATTTGTAGCGACGACTTGTCTGCCTAAAATGGTGATTGCCTTTTGTGGGCATTGGTTTGCGCAGCGGTAGCATAAGGTACAGTGGTTTTTTGATACCGCTTTGTTATGTAATAAGGTTAGATTTTGCATTGGGCAAAGAGAGACGCACGCGCCACAGCCGGTACAGGCATTGGCGTGAATGCGGAGCCTGTCAGAGTAGTGGTTTGTCATATGGGAAAACAGGAGGCGCTGCCCGAACAGCCCTGCCAACTGGGCGAAACAGCCAAGGCCGTCTTTTGGAGGAGTTCCATTTTGAAGGCGGTTTGCGGCAGTGGCAATTTTCTTTTCGGTATGCTCTATAATTTGTTTGTTTTTTGCAGGAGGACGTTTTAAAGCTTTCACGTCGCAGATGGAATCCGGCATTCTTAGGTGGAGCCCGCCTAGGATAGAAGCCCCATATTTTTGGAACAGACGCGCCGAAACGCCTGACCCGTCTCCGCTGAAAAGAGCCATCGTTGCGATAAGAAAGATCCGCTTTCCCTGCCAAATCTCAGGTTTTCGTTCAATAAAATCCCGCACGATTTTTGGCAGGCTGCTGTAATAGATTGGGTAGGCAAAAATAATTTCCTTATGTGTGACTATTTTTTCCGCGGTGCGCGGGCTTTCTATAGATACTGCTTCTATGTTGCCATCATAGCATGAGATGAATTTTTCCAAACAATATTTCGTGTTGCCTGTGCCGCTAAAATATACCCCTATCATGTGTCTGCCCCCTGTCTGTTTTAATTTGAGAATTAAAAGTTTGAGAATCAAATTAACTTTTTGCAAATGGAACTTTTTAATCCAAACCTATTGTATGTTATTGAAATTTTTTCTTTCTACAAAATATCTTTATGTTATTGGAATGTCTTTTTATGCGAACGGATTGTATGCTATTGGAATATCTTTCTTACGCAAACGGATTGTATGCAAATGGAACATCTTTGTATGAAAAATCAGATTGTATTTTTGAAAGATTTTCATTATATCTGTTTTATGTCTGAAATATCCGGTTGGATCGTCAGGGAGTAATTTGTATAATATACAACAAACCCCGGAGCGCTTTTATTTGGCTTCTTCACATTTTTTTTCTGTAAATAATCAATTTCCACTTTGTCATTCTCGCGGCCTTTTGAATAGTATCCCGCCAATTTTCCCGCTTCTTCAAATGTGCGGTCCGGCAGTTCTTCCCCTTCCGTTTTTACAATGACATGGGAACCTGGCATTCCTTTGGCATGGAACCACCAGTCATTCCCTGTTGCAAATTTAAACGTCAATTCATCATTTTGGTAATTGTTTTTTCCGACATACATATGAAAACCGTCTGAAGAAATGTAATGGAACGGTTTGCTTTTGATTTTCGCCTTTTTACTTCCGGATTTTTTGCGGATAAAGCCAAAATCCATTAATTCTTCGCGGATTTGTGTGAGATCTTCTTCTTCCGCGGCAATGTCAAGGGAAGCTAAAATACTTTCTAAATGATCGATTTCCCCTTTTGTTTCTTCAATAAGCTTTGACAATGCTTCAAAGGCGCGTTTCAGTTTTCCATATTTGTCAAAATATTTTTTGGCATTTTCTGCGGCGGAAAGCTTTGGGTCAAGCGGGATTGTAACCATTTCATTTGTATAATAATTTAAAGCCTCTAACTGTTTTGCCCCTTCTGAAAGCCCGTAACCGTATGTGTTAAGCAGTTCTCCATACACGCGGTGTTTTTCCCGTTTTTCGGTGTCTTTCAGTTGTTTTAGCTGTAATGCGTATTTCTTGCGGTTCCGTTCAAGAGCCGTTGAAACAATGCGTCTTAAGTCGGCGGACTTTTGCCGGATTCTGGCATAACTGTTGCGGCTGGCATAGTAAGTTTCCAAAACTTCCGAAATGGATTCATAGGGTTCTTCCCGATAGTCCTCAAATTCTGTTAGATGGAAGGGCGAAAATTCAATGGGCTCTTTCTCTTTATAGAGGATATTCGGGTGGAAGTTCGCTTCTTTCACGTCTGCCATAAGCCATTGGAAATGGTGGAACAGGTGCAGTTTTTCTTCTTCACTGAGAGAATATGTGGAAAAGTCCCCGTCTATTCCTGCGCGGCAGCAGATTTCATTTGCCATCATCGGGCTTATTCCGGTGTAAGAACTGTAGATCGCTTTGCTGATAGATTCCGGTTTGGCGTAAACTGCCTGATAGAATGTTTCTTGGGACGTCTCTTTTGGGTTTTGCTTTTGCGTCGTTTCAGGGATAAAATAGGTTCTTCCGGGAAGCACTTCGCGCACAGAGCTGACATTTGCGCTGATATGTTTGATGCTGTCAATAATTGTGAAGTCTTCTTTGCAGAAAATAATGTTGCTGTGTTTTCCCATCAGTTCCACAATGAAAAGTTTGTGACATAAATCCCCTAAATCGTCCAAATGCTCGATTTCAAATTGTATAATACGTTCTAAGGATGGCTGGGAAATTTTTGTTATCCTGCCGTTTGCAATGTGTTTACGCAGAAGCATACAGAAATTAGGCGCAGTCATCGGGCTTTGTTTGTTTTCATTTGTCAGATAGAGGAACGGGAGGGAAGCGCTTGCGGAAACCGCAAGGCGGCGCTGCCCGTTTGGGCTTTTTAAAGTGAGAAGCAGTTCGTCTTTTTCCGGCTGGGCGATTTTGCTGATTCTCGCGTTCAAGATTGCGCGGTTAAGCTCATAGACTAAATTTGCCGTGACAATTCCATCAAATGCCATTTGGGATACCTCCGGTTCTGTGTATAATTATAAATTCTTTTTTCAGATCATATTAATTTTTTGCAGTCTGAAAATCTTTTCTATGGTTCCTGTCATAAGAATTAACAGTTTATTATAACGCATATGTTCTATTAATTCAATTCTGTTTTTCGAAATGGCAAAGCATACAGTTTTTCTGAACGGCAAGGCAGACCGCTACAGAATTAGCGTAGGCAGAGGCAATCAGCTTTAACAAGAAGAATCTTGAGAGGGAGACTTAGAACGAGAGCCGACAGCGGAACAGACAACAAAATAAAACTAAGCGGAGAGAGGAAGAATTGAAGCCGGCATATTTTATAAAAAATTTAGTTTTTAAAAGGTATTGGCTGATGTATAATAAAAGCGGCGAAAGCAGGTGATATTTTGAGTGCAATAGAGCAGTTACATCAACGGGATTTGGAGCGTTTGAAATTGCTTAGATATATAGATGATGATTTTATGACAGTCTGCCTTACAGATAATTACGAGCGAGTGGAACTGATACTTCGGATAGTCTTAGGACGGAAGGATATAACAATTAAGTCGGTTCATACGCAAGAACTGTTGAAGAATTTACAAGGGCGTTCTGCTATTTTAGATGTTCATGCGGTTGACAGCGCCAAGAAAGAGTTTGACGTAGAAATACAAAGGTCAGACGCAGGAGCAGGAGTAAAAAGGGCAAGGCATAACAGCAGTCTGCTAGACGCGCATATATTAAAACATGGAGATGACACGAAAGATATTCCCGACAGTTCTGTTATTTTTATCACAGAGAATGATGTGATGAAAGGAAACCAGCCGATATATCCAGTAGAGAGATATGTCACTATCGGGGAAAATAAGGTATTGTTTGGCGATGGTTCGCATATTCTATATGTTAATGGAAAATACAGGGGCGATGATGAAATCGGAAAACTAATGCACGATTTTTCATGTATGAATCCCGATGATATGAATTATGAAGCGCTTGCTAAAAAAGCAGGATATTACAAGCAGGACGAGGAAGGAGTGGCGACCATGTGTAAAATTATGGAAGTTATAGCTGATTATACAGAATTATCTCTTGATGCAATAAAAGAATTGGCAAGTCAATCAATGCAGTTAGCGTAAGAAAATTCATTGCGGTTGTATTGCCGCCCGAAACAAAAACATTTGAAGGCTTTGGGATTCCTGTTCTATGGAAAACGTCACAAACCGGCAGTTGAACCGTCAAAGCGCGATCCGCAGAGTGTAAAGAAAAAACGCTTGACACTCTGTTTTTTTTATGCTATGGTACCAAAGGTGGTAAATATGAAGACCAAATTGGAACTGGCGTATCTCTATGATTTTTATGGAGAACTGTTAAACGCCCATCAAAGAAAAATATATGAAGATTTTTACTTCAATGACTTGTCCTTAAGCGAAATAGCCGAAGGAGAAGGCATAAGCCGCCAAGGCGTGCATGACATGGCGCGGCGGAGCGTAAGGGCATTGGAAAATTATGAGGAAAAACTGCATCTCGTCGAGAAGTTTTTGTACATCAAGGAAAAAGTAGGGGAGATTCAGAAATTAATTCGATCCGATCACGCAGACAGTTCCGAGGCAGTCAGGCTTGAAATCGAAAAGATTTCCAACGAAATATTAGAGGGATTATAATATGGCATTTGATAACCTTTCCGAAAAATTACAAAATATATTCAAAAACTTAAGAAGCAAGGGCAAATTGACGGAAGACGACGTAAAAGCGGCATTAAAAGAAGTGAAAATTGCGCTTTTAGAAGCGGACGTAAATTTTAAGGTTGTAAAGAGCTTTATAAAATCCGTTCAGGAACGGGCGATCGGCCAAGATGTAATGAATGGGCTAAATCCCGGTCAGATGGTAATTAAGATAGTAAATGAGGAAATGATTTCCCTGATGGGATCTGAGACGACGGAGATTGCATTAAAAAGCGGCGGAGAGCTTACAGTGATTTTGATGGCGGGCCTTCAGGGAGCGGGTAAGACGACGACGACGGCAAAGATTGCCGGAAAGTTAAAGCAGAAAGGCAAAAAGCCCCTGCTTGCCGCGTGTGACGTATACCGTCCCGCCGCGATTGAACAGTTAAAAATAAACGGGGAAAAGCAAGGCGTGGAAGTGTTTTCCATGGGCGATAAAAAGAATCCGGCGGACATTGCAAAAGCCGCTGTCTTACATGCGCAGAAAAACGGATTTCAAGTCTTAATCCTAGACACTGCCGGACGTCTGCATGTGGACGAAGCGATGATGGAAGAGCTCATGGAGATGAAAGCCGCCGTTGACGTGTCCCAGACGATCTTAGTGGTTGATTCCATGACAGGGCAGGATGCAGTTAATGTGGCGGGCATGTTTGAAGAAAAAATCGGCATAGACGGCGTGATTTTGACGAAATTAGACGGAGACACGAGGGGCGGCGCGGCGCTTTCCATACGCGCTGTGACAGGCAAGCCGATACTCTATGTGGGCATGGGAGAAAAGCTTTCTGATTTGGAGCAGTTTTATCCGGACCGCATGGCGTCCCGTATCCTTGGCATGGGCGATGTGCTTACCATGATAGAAAAAGCGCAGGAAGCCATTGACGAAGAAGAAGCCAGAAAATTAGAACAAAAAATGAAAAAAGCGGAGTTTGACTTTGAAGATTATTTAAGCTCCGTATCCCAGATGAAAAAGATGGGCGGGCTTTCAAGCATTTTAGGGATGCTGCCCGGAATGGGAGGCATGAAAATGCCGGAAATTGACGAAGGCGAAGCGGAAAAGGGCATGAAGCGGACAGAATCCATTATTTATTCCATGACGCCCGAAGAACGCAGAAATCCTTCTCTTTTAAACCCAAGCCGTAAACGCAGGATAGCGGACGGCGCTGGCGTGGATATTTCAGAAGTCAACCGTTTAGTGAAACAGTTTGAACAGGCGAGAAAGATGATGAAGCAGTTTCCGTCCATGATGGGCGGCAAACGCGGCAGGCGTGGGAAATTCCAAATGCCGTTTTAACAGGTGGTTAGGGCCATAAGGCTTTAATTATAAATGAAAATAATTCAGGAGGTGAAATGCAGTGGCAGTTAAAATCAGATTGAGAAGAATGGGAAAGAAGAAAGCTCCTTTCTATAGAATCATTGTAGCTGATTCCAGATCTCCAAGAGATGGAAAATTTATCGAAGAAATCGGCACATATGATCCGACAAAAGATCCAAGCGAATACCATGTAAATGAAGAATTAGCAAAAAAATGGTTATCAAATGGCGCGCAGCCGACAGATACTGTAAGCAGGATTTTCAAGTTGGCTGGAATCGCAAAATAAGAGGTGTCAGTGATGAAAGAGTTAGTGGAAGTAATTGCAAAAGCGCTAGTGGATCAGCCAGATGAGGTCGTTGTCACTGAAAAAGAGACGGAAAAATCCATTGTCCTAGAACTGCGCGTGGCGCAGCCGGATATGGGAAAAGTCATCGGCAAACAGGGACGTATTGCGAAAGCCATACGTTCCGTAGTAAAAGCGGCGGCCTCAAAGGAAGAAAAGAAAGTTACTGTTGATATTGTGCAGTAATGGCATAGGGAGGATGAGTATGGGTAAAAAACCAACCGTATTGATGATATTAGACGGATTCGGATTAAACGATAAGTCTGAAGGCAATGCCATAGCACAGGCAGATACCCCTGTCATTGACAAATTAATGAAGGATTATCCTTTTGTGGAAGGGAATGCCAGCGGGCTTGCAGTCGGCCTTCCGGACGGCCAGATGGGCAATTCGGAAGTCGGCCACTTAAATATGGGGGCCGGAAGGATTGTATATCAAGAGCTGACGAGAATCACAAAAGAAATTGAAGATGGAGACTTTTTCAAAAATCCGGAATTGCTCGATGCAGTTGCAAACGTAAAGAACAATGGCTCTGATTTGCATTTTTACGGCTTATTGTCGGACGGCGGCGTGCACAGCCATAATACACATTTGTATGGGCTTTTGGAGCTTGCGAAACGGGAAGGCGTGGAAAATGTTTATGTGCACTGTTTCTTAGACGGAAGGGACACTTCCCCAACTTCCGGCAAAGGCTTTATTGAAGCGTTAGAAGCAAAGATGAAAGAAATCGGCGTAGGAAAGATTGCATCTATCTGCGGGCGTTACTATGCAATGGACAGGGACAACCGCTGGGATCGCGTGGAGGCCGCGTATAAAATGCTGACATTGGGAGATGGAGTGAAGGCAGACAGCGCGGAGGCGGCAATCACCGCTTCTTATGCAGATGACAAAACGGATGAATTTGTTCTGCCGACTGTAATTGAAGAAAACGGCGCGCCCGTTGCGACCATCAAGGACAAAGACAGCATTGTATTCTTTAATTTCCGTCCTGACCGGGCAAGGGAAATTACAAGGACGTTTTGCGCGGACGATTTTACTGGCTTTGACAGAGGGCCGAGGAAAGACGTTAAATATGTATGCTTTAGCGAATATGACGTAACGATTCCAAACAAAACGGTTGCATTCAAAAAAGTAGAGCTGGAAAATACGTTCGGCCAGTTTTTGGCGGCTTGTGGCAAGACACAGGCGAGAATTGCGGAAACAGAAAAATACGCGCACGTTACATTCTTCTTTAACGGCGGCGTAGAGGAGCCGAATCAGGGAGAAGAACGTATTTTAGTTAATTCCCCAAAAGTTGCCACATATGATTTACAGCCGGAAATGAGCGCCCCAATGGTTTGCGATAAATTAGTGGAAGCGATTTTGTCCGGCAAGTATGACGTGATCATCATTAATTTCGCAAATCCTGATATGGTAGGCCATACCGGAGTGGAAGCTGCGGCAATCAAAGCAGTGGAAACAGTGGACGCCTGCGTGGGACGGGCAGTGGATGCGCTTCTTGAAGCGGACGGGCAGATGTTTATCTGCGCTGACCATGGAAATGTGGAACAGTTGATTGATTACGAAAACGGCGGCAGTTTCACGGCGCACACAATCAATCCTGTGCCATTTATTCTTGTAAATTATGATTCGGCCTATACGTTGCGGGAAGGCGGATGCCTTGCCGATATTGTGCCAACCATGATTGAGATGATGGGATTGGAACAGCCGGAAGAAATGACAGGGAAATCTTTATTGGCATTGAAATAAACTTGAAAAAAGCTCCGATGCATAGCCATGCGCCGGAGCTTTTTTTATTTTTGGCAAAAACTGCATGAAAAAAGACCAGTTAAAAAACTGATCCGCTTTTTCAATCCACCAATCGCCTGATAACGACGCCAATATATGACGCTTACCTAGAAAACGGCGTTAATAAAGGACTTACTGTTGGTGTCTATATGATAGCATATGCAGGACGGCATGTCAATATACCGGCGCCGTAATTATTTTTATTCTATTGTCAGAGCCATAATTATTTTGATTTGTTTGCCGGCGCCATACTTGTGTTGATTTCCATGCCAGAGCCAAGCTTGTGTTGATTTGTATTCCAGAGCCATACTTGTGTTGAATTGTATGCCGGCGCATGATTGTGTTGGTTTCTGCCAAGAAATTTTCTGGTTTCGACTGCCGAAATTTTTCAGGCATTTTTTGCGATAAAAATACACTACTAAATATTGAATTAGTGTTGACGGAACACACTATATATGGTAAACTCTCTTTGGATTGTTGAATATAAAATATTGAATGAAGATTTGTTGGATATAGGATATTGAATGAAGGAGAGACGAAATGAAGATTATCAAGAGAAGCGGAGCAGAGGAGGAATTTCACTTATCTAAAATTGAGGCTGCGATTGTAAAAGCGAATGGGACGGTTTTGGAAAATGAAAGGCTTACAGACAGCCAGATTCAGGATATTTGTGAGAGCATTCAAGAGCTTTGCGAAAGCAGGGGACGCGCATTTAGCGTAGAAGAAATTCAGGATTTAGTGGAGAATGGGATTATGCGGCAGCAGGCGTTTTCAGTTGCGCATAATTATATCACATACCGTTTTAAACGCGCGCTGGTCCGTAAGGCAAATTCGACGGATAAGCAGATTTTAAGCCTTTTAGAATGCGACAATGAAGAAGTGAAGCAGGAAAATTCAAATAAAAACCCGGTTGTAAACAGTGTGCAGAGGGACTATATGGCGGGAGAGGTCAGCAAGGACATTACGCGCCGCTTTCTTTTGCCCCAAGATGTGGTGGAAGCGCATGAAAAGGGCTTGATCCATTTCCATGATTCGGATTATTTTGCCCAGAAGGAGCATAACTGTGATTTGATTAATCTAGAGGATATGCTGCAGAACGGGACCGTAATCAGTGAGACTCTGATTGAGAAGCCCCACAGCTTCTTTACTGCCTGCAACGTAACGACTCAGATTGTGGCGCAGGTAGCAAGTAATCAATACGGCGGGCAGTCCTTTACGCTGGCGCATCTTGCGCCGTTTGTGGATATCAGCAGACAAAAGCTTAAGAAAAGCGTCATAGAAGAGCGCAGAGAATGCGGGGAAAGCATGGATGAGGAAATCATCAGGCAGATTACCGAAAGGCGGTTAAGAGAAGAGGTTAAGAGCGGTATCCAGACCATTCAATATCAGTTGATTACTTTGATGACCTGTAACGGACAAGCTCCTTTTGTGACCATGTTTATGTATCTGGATGAAGTGCAGGAAGGCCAGGAACGGGAGGATCTGGCCATGATCATTGAAGAAGTGCTGAAACAGAGAATGCAGGGAGTTAAGAACGAAAAAGGCGTGTGGATTACGCCGGCGTTTCCAAAGCTGATCTATGTGCTGGATGAGGATAACATCACTGAAAAATCCAAGTATTGGAGGCTGACAAAGCTTGCGGCCGAATGTACGGCGAAACGTATGGTTCCCGATTATATCTCCGCGAAGATGATGCGGGAGCTGAAACAGGGCAACGTCTATACCTGTATGGGATGCAGATCCTTCCTGACAGTGGAAGATTCCCAGCGGAATCCGGATGGAAGTTATAAGTTTTATGGAAGGTTCAACCAAGGGGTTGTGACGATTAATCTGGTTGACGTGGCATGTTCTTCAAAAGGGGATATGGAGCGGTTCTGGAAGATTCTTGACGAGAGGCTGGAGCTGTGCCACCGGGCGCTGAGATGCCGGCATGAGCGGCTGTTGGGGACGATTTCCGACGTGGCGCCGATTCTGTGGCAGTATGGAGCGCTTGCGAGGCTGAAAAAGGGCGAAAAGATAGATAAGCTGCTGTACAATGGATATTCCACGATTTCCCTTGGATATGCGGGACTCTATGAGATGTGCATGAGGATGATGGGCAAGTCCCACACAGATCCGGAAGCAAGGGAATTCGCTCTGGCGGTTATGCAAAAGCTGAATGATAAGTGTAAAGAGTGGAAGGATGCAGAGAACATTAGTTACTCTGTATATGGAACGCCTATGGAATCCACAACTTATAAATTTGCAAAGTGCCTTCAGAAACGGTTTGGAATTATCCCGGGCGTAACGGATAAGAATTATATTACGAACAGTTATCACGTGCATGTGTCTGAGGAGATCAACGCGTTTGACAAGCTGAAATTCGAGGCGGATTTCCAGAAATTGTCTCCGGGCGGCGCAATCAGTTATGTAGAAGTGCCGAATATGCAGCAGAACATTCCGGCGGTGCTGTCGGTTATGAAATTTATCTATGACAATATCATGTACGCAGAGCTGAATACAAAGAGCGATTTTTGTGAGTGCTGCGGTTACGACGGAGAAATTCAGATTCGGGAAGATGAGTCCGGAAAACTGATTTGGGAATGTCCGAATTGCGGGAATCAGGATCAGAATAAGATGGCCGTTGCCAGAAGAACCTGCGGCTATATCGGAACACAATTCTGGAATCAGGGAAGAACACAAGAAATCAAAGATAGAGTACTACACTTGTAGATAGAATGAGAGAGGGGAAGGCGCGCCGCGATAAGCAGCGCGCTTTTTCTCTGCTTTGATACGTATCGAAAAAACATACCCGTTTAAGTTCGTTTTGAAGGTCCTAGTTTTCCTTCTTTGAAATGTTTCCGGCAAAGCGCCGTATAGCAGTCGTTGCCGCCAAGCACCACCTGAGAACCGCTGCGGATGATTTTGCCGTCTTTTGTAAAGCGTGTGGTACAGCTTGCGCCGTTGCCGCACCAGCAGACCGTCTTTAATTCTTCGATGACATCCGCCCATGCAAGAAGCCACATGCTGCCCTCAAACAGTTCGCGCCGGAAATCGGTGCGCAGTCCATAACAGATGACGGGAATGTCCAGATCATCCACAATGTGTTCAAAGAATTCGATGTCGGATTTTTTGCAGAACTGTGCTTCGTCAATGATGACGCAGTCATATTTTAAAAGCTCGGTATCGTTCATAGCAACTACGTCTTCTACATAGCTGCATTTTTGCTCTAAACCCATACGGCTGCGGATTACGCCCACATCGCGCGTGTCGATTTTAGGCTTCGCAAGAAGCGCGGTTTTGCCCCTTTCATAATAATTGTAAGCAACCATCAGGGCATTTGCAGTTTTGGAGCTGCCCATTGCTCCGTGACGAAAATATAATTTAGCCATAGTTTTATCCTTTTTATTAAAGTTTCATTGTGGTTAAAAATTATGCATATTCTTATGTAGTTTATCATAGAACCGTAAAAAATGGAATCATGAAAGACGTTATTCGAATGCCCTGTGTTCCGTTGTTTGTTAAGGCTAACCAATAAAGAGAAAAGTAAGGAAATATAAGGATTTAGGGATGGCGAAAAAGTGGATTGTAACTTATAATTGAAGATACAAAAGGCGTATAAGGAAGCTGACAGAATAAAGGGGTAGAAGAGATGCATTATGGAAGTATAAAAAATTATGATATTGCGGACGGACCGGGCGTGCGGGTGAGTCTGTTTGTATCCGGCTGCAGGCATCACTGCAAAGGATGCTTTAACGCGGAAACATGGGATTTTGAGTATGGCAGGCATTATACAAG
>OFHA01000963.1_pt1 | contig 22423 bp, 18 predicted proteins | sample 1521891 | NCBI WGS metagenome assembly OFHA01 (sample SAMEA3504089, study PRJEB24116) | mouse gut metagenome | biome: mouse gut; feature: mouse-associated habitat; material: faeces | place: Denmark | collected 2011
GCCGTACCTGCCGGTCTTCGATAAAGTGATAAAACGCACCCATAGCATTCGAACCGCCGCCCACACAGGCCAGCACCGCATCCGGCAGTCTGCCTTCCGTTTCCAGCATCTGCCTGCGGATTTCTTTTGATATTACTGACTGAAAATCTCTGACAATGATCGGAAACGGATGCGGTCCCATCACTGACCCTAATAAATAATGCGTATCATCGATACGTTTCGTCCATTCCCGCAGCGCCTCTGAAACAGCATCTTTTAATGTTCCTGTACCAGTGGTTACCGGATGTACAGTTGCACCAAGCAGACGCATGCGATATACATTTAACGCCTGCCGCTTCGTATCCTCTTCCCCCATAAATACTTCGCATTCCATACCCATCAGCGCAGCGGCTGTGGCAGTCGCCACCCCATGCTGGCCCGCTCCTGTTTCGGCAATCACCCTTGTCTTTCCCATTTTTTTTGCAAGCAGACACTGTCCAAGTACATTATTGATCTTGTGGGAACCCGTATGATTTAAATCTTCCCGTTTCAGATAGATTTTAGCTCCACCCAGATCCTCTGTCATATGCGACGCAAAATAAAGTCTGGATGGTCGTCCTGCATACTGATTCAGCAGCTCCCCCAGCTCTCTGTTAAATTCCGGATCCCGCTGATACTTTTCGTATGCGTTTTCCAATTCGATCACAGCATTCATAAGCGTTTCCGGGATATACTGTCCACCATGATTTCCAAATCTTCCATTTTGATTTAACATATCCATCTCCTCATTAATCAGATATATAATTTTAAACTTCTTATATGTATTTAACATTTCTTCGCTTTCACTATTTCTTCGCTTTCACTATTTCTTCGCCAATTTTGCACGAATTTTCTTATTATAGATATTTCATCTGACTCAGGACTCGCGTACCATTTTTATTAGTTCGCCAATTTTACGCGGATCCTTATACCCATTTGTTTCTGCCGCACTGGACAAGTCGATGGCATACGCGCCTTTCGTAAGCGCATCCGCCAGATTATCCGGACCGATACCGCCCGCCAAAAAGAACGGTTTTTCGCATCCTGCAATCAGATCCCAGTCAAAGGTACATCCTGTTCCCCCTGCGCCGTTGTCAAACAACAGATAATCCGCGCTGCTTTCCTGCCATCTGTCCATATCCAGGATCGATTGCACTGCTACCGCTTTAATAACCGGTCTGCCCGTCTGTTCCCTGATCCAGCGGATATCCTGCTCTGTTTCCTGTCCATGCAGCTGGGCGATATCTATGGTACGCTCGCACAGCAGACGGGCAACCGTCTCTTTCGTCTCATTGACAAATACGCCGACTGCCTGAATCTCATCAGAAAGCATTCGTTTCAATTGCACCGCCTGTCGTTCCGTAAGATACCTCCGGCTCTTTTTTGCGAATACAAATCCTATATAGTCCGGTTTGTATCGATTCGCTGCCCAAATGTCCTCTGATCTTGTCAGTCCGCAAATTTTAATTTTTGTCATATTCGTTCCTTTTTATTTTAGCCTCTTTCCTATTTATCTGTCAGAAACACCTGATCCGCAAACTCTTTTAATATTGCCCGCTTATCCGCAGCCCTCATAAGCGTTTCCCCTATCAGCACGGCGTCTGTTCCGTTTCGCTGCAGATTTGCAATATCCGCCGCATTTCGTATACCGCTTTCCGACACAAACAGGACCTCGTCCGGTACCAGTTCCCTTAACCGTATGCTTGTCGTAATATCTACTTCAAACGTTTTCAGATCCCGGTTATTAACCCCTATGATTCCTGCACCGCTCTTTAACGCACGCTCCAGCTCTTTTTCATTATGCACCTCCACAAGTGCAGAAAGTCCTATACTTCTCGCAATAGTTATATATTCTTTTAACTGATCGTCCGTCAAAATTCCACAGATCAGCAAGACTGCGGATGCTCCCAGCACCTTTGCTTCATAGATCATATATGCATCGACTGTAAAATCCTTGCGCAATATAGGAATCGATACCTGCAGCGCAATCTCTTGTAAATACCGGTCATCGCCCTGAAAATAAAACGGTTCCGTCAGACAGGAGATCGCCGCCGCACCCGCCGTTTCATATTCTCTTGCAATCTGAACATAGGGAAAATCCTTTGCAATTACTCCTTTGGATGGCGACGCTTTCTTGACCTCACAAATAAAAGAAATCCCCTTTTGTTTTAAAGCCTGCTCAAATGGAAATCCTGTATCCGCATGCATAGATTCTGCCTGTCGCCGCAGCGTTTCCATCGAAACCTGTTTTTTACGTTCCAAAATCCGTTCCCTTGTCTTTTTCACGATTTCGTCCAAAATTGTCATATCTCACCTCAATTTTTATTGTTTTCTTTTTTATTTCCGTCCCCCTGAATCGTATCGACTTCTATTCACATCTTATCCGGCTGCCATCGTCGCCTCATTTGACAGTTCTACAAACTGCCGCAGCCGCTCTTTCGCACTTCCATCATCGATCAGCTGCATGGCCATACGCACACCCTGATCGACAGAGGCTGCTTTGCCCGCTACATACAGTCCCGCGCCTGCATTTAAAACAACGGCGTCCCGCTTCGGCCCTTTTTTCCCGTCCAGGATGTCTGTTGTAATCCTCGCATTCTCTTCCGGTGTTCCGCCTTTCAGATCTGCTTTCCGGCATTTTTCCAGTCCAAACTGTTCCGGTTCGATCTGATACGACCGATAGGTTCCGTCTTTTACTTCACAAACAGTGGTCGGCGCGCTCATCGATATTTCGTCCAGAATGTCCTGACCATATACCACCATTGCACTTTTTACTCCAAGATTGGTCAGCACCCTCGCAAGAGGTTCGACCAGAGCCTCGTCATAAACGCCCATGACCTGCATATTTGCTCCAGCCGGGTTGGTTAACGGACCGAGAATATTAAATACAGTGCGAATGCCAAGCTCTTTCCGTACCGGTGCTACATATTTCATTGCCAGATGATAGTTCTGCGCAAACAAAAAGCAAATATTAATTTTATTTAATATCTTTGTGCTTTGTTCCGGCGGAATAGAGATATTAACTCCAAGCGCCTCCAACACATCTGCCGCACCGCACCTGCTGGACGCCGCACGATTGCCATGTTTTGCAACCGGCACACCTCCCGCGGCAATAACCAGCGCCGCAGTCGTTGAAATATTAAATGAATCGGAATGATCTCCCCCAGTTCCTACAATTTCGAGGATATCCATATCATGCAGCAGACGAATACAATGCTCACGCATTCCTTTTGCAGACCCTGTAATCTCATCGATCGTTTCTCCTTTCATGGAGAGAGCTGTCAGATACGCACTCATCTGAATCTGACTGGTGTCCCCGTTCATGATTTCATCCATAACCGATTTTGCCATATCGTAACTTAAATTTTTCCCATTGCTCAGATCGATAATTGCTTCTTTAATCATAATATATTTCCTCCAAATTCTCCAATCTGCTATTGATGACTGACGCTTTCTTACAATTCCCAGCTACACATCCTTCATAAGCTGTTATGTCCTTACATTTCTGCTCCTGCCCGATAACGCGCTGCTTAGAAAATTTTGAAGCATCCGGCTGCCGTCTGGCGTCAGGACCGATTCCGGATGAAACTGCAGTCCATATACCGGATACTTTCGATGTTCCACCGCCATAATTTCCCCCTGATTCGTTTGTGCCGTTATTTTCAGACATCCCGGCAGCTTCTTTCTGAGCGCAATGAGCGAATGGTATCTGCCCGCTGTAGTTTCTTTCGATATTCCCGCAAACATTTTACTATTCTGATCCACCTGAATCATCGAGGCTTTTCCATGCATCGGCTCCTTTGCATAAGAGACGACGCCGCCAAATGCCTCGCAAATCACCTGATGTCCGAGACATACTCCCAGAATGGGCGCCTCTTTGTACAATCTGCGTACTACATCCGTACATACTCCTGCATCTTCGGGTTTTCCTGGTCCTGGCGATAACACGATGGCCTCTGGCTGCATCTTCTCTACCTCATCCGCCAGATATTCGTCGTTGCGAATCACCCGGATATCCGGTTCCATACTCCCAATCATCTGATACAGATTATAGGAGAAACTGTCATAATTATCGATTAATAAAATCATAAATCAATTCCTCCTTCCGCTTCTTTCAATGCCTGCAATACAGCTTCCGCTTTTTTTGCACATTCTGCAAATTCCCGCTCCGGCACACTATCCGCCACTATGCCAGCGCCAGACCGGACAAATACTTTACCATTTTTGGCAAATGCAAGTCTTATGGCAATACATGTGTCCAGATTTCCCGTAAAATCTATATATCCGATTGCACCTCCATAAAGTCCGCGCTTATTATTTTCCAGTTCGTTAATAATCTCACAGGCTCGTAACTTTGGCGCGCCAGACAGCGTTCCTGCCGGCAGAATTGCGTCTACTGCATCCAGCGCATCCTTATCCCCGCATATCTGTCCTCTGACCGTCGATCCAAGATGCATCACATGTGAAAACCGCTCGACGCTCATATATTTTTCTACCGTGACCGAACCTATACGGCTTATTTTACCCAGATCATTTCGTCCAAGATCTACGAGCATATGATGTTCTGCCCGTTCTTTTTCGTCTGAAAGCAGACTTTGTTCCAATGCCATATCTTCCTGCCGGTCGGCCCCTCTTGGTCTTGTGCCTGCCAGAGGAAATGTGTACAACGCTCCGTCCTGCAGCTTTACAAGTGTTTCAGGTGAAGCGCCTGCGATTTCAACATCGCTGCCGGAAAAATAAAACATATACGGCGATGGATTCGTCGAGCGCAAAATCCGATACGTGTCCAACAGACTTCCTTCCATATCCGCTTCCATACGATTAGACAATACCACCTGAAAAATATCTCCTTCCCGTATATACGACTTTGCCTTCCTTACAATCTCGCAATATTTCTCTTTGTCAAATAAATATCGAAATTCACTTTTCAGCCTTAACGGAGCATTTTCTGCCATCTGCCCATTCGTCAGCAGCATCGCCATATCGTGTAGCTTTTTTATTCCCTGCTTATAAGAATCAGCCAAATTATCAGTTTTTATATTTACAATTAATATAATCTTCTGTCTGTAATGATCGAATGCAGCCACTTTGTCAAACAGCATCAGATCCGCGTCCTGAAAAGCCTCCTCATCTTCTGCATCCAGCTGCAAAACAGGTTCGCCATACTTCACATAGTCATAAGAAAAGTATCCTGCCAGACCTCCTGCAAACGGCGGCATTTCCTCCAGATGCGGCGCAAGATTTTCCTCCATAATGCCGCGAATCAGGCTCCCCGGATCTCGTGTCTGTCTGACAACAGATTTTCCTGTTTCCAGATCTGTAATTCGTACTTCCCCGTTCAGACAGGTAATCTGCATGACTGGTTCGTATCCCAGAAAAGAATAGCGCCCCCATTGTCTGGATGGTTCTGCACTTTCCAGTAAAAAGCAGTGATGATCTGCCTGTTTTAACCTGCGTAACGCCATCATCGTTGTCATGGAATCTGAATAAAGTTCCAGTTTCAGCGGAAATCTTCCATATCGTTTTTGTGTTTCTATGGCTAACAATTCCTGTATCTGCCTGTAAGATTGATAAAACATACGTTTCCCTCCTGTTCTGTCATATCCGCCTATCTGTTTCGCTGCGCAGCAAAAAAACACCCGGTCCATGACAAATGCAACTATGCATTATCAAGGACGGGTGTTATGATTTCAGTTTCATAATTGTTTCAGTATCGCAATCACATCTGGCTAAATCATAAAATTCAACTGATTTGCCACATGATCGCTTGCTAAATAAAATCATGATTTCATATTCATCCGCGGTGCCACCTTGTTTTACAGGAATTCCTGCACACTCTGAAGAGATACCATCATATCTCCGGCAACTAACGTATGCCCAACGTCGCAGAATACTTGGCGGTCTTCTGTGTCCATACAGAAACGCCTTTGACTGCGCCCTCAGCGGTCCATTTAATAATCTGCGTTTAATCCGGCTCTCACCTAACCCGGACTCTCTGGGTATGCACAACTATTTTTATCTCCGCTTCAACGGTTTGATGCGAATATTTAATTTTTATGATGGACCCATTATAAACACAAGTTTTTCCTTTTGTCAAGAAAAATTTTCCTCCAAAACAGAAATCAGCTGTTCTTTATCCAGTCCTCCTATCGATACTCCTCCCTCCGAAATAATCGAATCTGCAAGATTTTGCTTGTCCTCCTGCATTTTTAAAATCCGTTCTTCGATCGTCCCTTTAATAATCAGCCGCAATACCGTTACCTTGTTATCCTGTCCGATTCGGTGCGCACGGTCGGTCGCCTGATTCTGCGCCGCAAGATTCCACCATGGATCGTAATGAATAACAATATCTGCTGCTGTCAGATTTAGTCCCGTACCTCCCGCTTTGAGCGATATCAAAAAAATATCCGCCTTCCCGTCCTGAAATTCCGCTACCAGACGGCGCCGCTCTTCCTTGTTCGTTTTGCCCGTCAGTAAAAAAGAACGCAGTCCGTGCTCCGAAAACAGCTGCGCCAGATGCTCCAGCATAGATGCGAACTGAGAAAACAACAAAATCTTATGACCGCCGCTTACTGCATTTTCCACAACTTCCATACACGTTTTCGTCTTTGCGGACTCTCCGGAAAAGTTCTCGTATACAAGCGCCGGATCGCAGCAAATCTGCCGCAATGCCGTTAATTCTGCCAGCACCCAGAGCTTTTGTGACTGAAACTCCGCTTCTGACTGACTGGACAATGTCATCAGCAGCTGTTTTTCGCGCGCCTGATACAGACTGTTCTGCTCTCCTTCCATTTTGGCATAAATAACTTCCTCCACTTTGTCCGGCAGTTCCTTCAGGACATCTTTTTTCAAACGTCTTAGTATAAACGGCCGCACAAACCGGGTCAGACGGATTCTTGCCCTTTCGTCCTTACTTTCCGCAATCGGAGCTTCCAGTTCTTCTTTAAAGCGGCGATAGCCAAATAAATATCCCGGCATTAAAAACTCAAAAATACTCCATAGTTCACTAAGTCTGTTTTCGATCGGCGTACCTGTCAGCGCAAACCGACAGTCACTCGTAATTGCTTTCACTGCCTTTGCTGCCTGCGTCGAAGCATTTTTAATATACTGTGCTTCATCGATAATCATATAATCAAATTTTTTATCCTGATAAAAATCTATATCACGTTTTAACAAATCATAAGAAGTAATCAAAATCTTATATTTTTCATATTCTTCTATCTGCATTTTTCTTGTCTGGGCCGTTCCTGCAACCGCCATAACCTTTGCAGACGGGTAAACCCGCCGGCATTCCTCTTCCCAGTTATAGATCAGAGAAGCCGGACATACGACAAGCGCTCCCCGACCCGGATGCGCTGCCAGAAACGTGAGCACCTGCAAAGTTTTTCCGAGTCCCATATCATCTGCCAAAATTCCTCCAAATCCATAGGATGCCAGCGAGCAGAGCCATTGAAAGCCAATCTCCTGGTACGGCCGAAGTACCGCATGTATTTCCTTTGGAATCTCCTGATCGCCGTCTTCCATCGAACGCATCTCACGTATCACCGTCTTATATTTTTTATCGCGCTCAATCCTTATATATTCAGCATTATCCCTGATTAATGCATCCAGATATAAGGAACGGTATAACGGGACTTCCGCTTTGCGCTCCTTCAGCTGTTCTTTTGTCAGCTGGAGGCCGTCGTTTAATTCGGCCAGCACTGCCAGAGAGTTTTCGTCCATACGTACAAAATCTCCCGACTGCAGTTTATGGTATCTCTTTTTCTTTTTATAATCCGCAAGAATGTCCATTACTTCCTGCGCGCTCATTCCCTCCACATCCCAGCTTACGTCCAGCAGATTCCCTTTCATTGAAATACCTGTCGTAACGGTTGGCATTGGAATCACACGCATACTTTTAAATCGGTCAGTCGCAAATATTTCCGACACTGTTTCCAGACGCGGCAGTCCGATTTCCAAAAATTCCAGCATCGAATCTTCCTCTTTGCTATAATAGGTCTGCTGATCCGACGCCACTTCAAAATAATCTTCCAGAATACTGCGTACCTGAAATTCTTTGCGAATATCCCGGATAGCCTCTTCTTTTGCAGGAATTTTGGCCACGTCATATTCCATCTGCCCGTAGCGTACCTTAGCCTTACATTCAATCCGGCTGCCGACTTTATCCAAAAAGCTGTGAAAGACTGCCTCCTCCGGCTCATATGAAGTTAAATCTACATTTTCTATTCTTACATCCAGCGCATCGCTGACCATCGGCAGCACATTTTTTGCAAAAGCTCCAAAATCTGCTTCGCTTAAATAAAACGTTGGATTTGTTAAATCCTCTCCGGAATATCCAAACCGTTTGTAATAACTATATCGTTTGATCTCTTCTCTCTGCTGCACCATCAGTCTCAAAAATCCCTTGACCTGCTCATAATAATCTCTTGTGCAGATATAGAAACAGTTTCTCCATAGCAAATACCACTGCCTGCCCCCTTCTGTCAAAAATACCGGCTCCATTTCCACATCTGCGCCTTTTGCCCTGTTTCCTCTGATATACAATGGCAGTTTTGGATTTTCACGTATAACCAATACGCCGGCCTTTTGCTGCAGCAGCTGATCATCCACACTCAGTTCTTTCCCTTCGTACATTTCCATCAAACGATCGAGCATCGGCGGCGACAGCGTAACAGAACGGCGCTGCTGCGAACTGCTGTACCCCCAGCTGTGGTAACGGAAAGAAAATTCGTTTTCATCATCTAATTCCAGCAGCAGATTTACGATTCCTGTCGATTCTCTCGTAAACGCACTCTGACTATGCGTGAACGCCAGTTTTTTTCCATACGAAACATAGCGCATCTGCTTGATATTGCTTACCAGCTCTCCAATATCTTTGACTACATACAGCTGTGTCGTACCAATCTTTAATTCCAGAGATTCCCTGTCCGCTTCCAGATGAAGAATCGGTATTAGCTGCACATCTCCATTTCCATATTCCTGGCAAAAATGGTTTCGATCCTGCAATACGTAATAATCTACAATATTTTTCAGCGCCGCGTCGCTTGGCTTCGCTCCTCTTGCCAGCTTCGCCGGATTCTTTCTGGCAGCGGCATTTTGATGATCAGACATTTTATCCACGGCAGAAAAATCAAATTCTCCGTCTTCTGCCTCATAGTTATATTCCATCAGCATCGCCGTTACATGTTTACACATACCGGGATACTGCGCATGCGCCGCACAGTCACACCGATGCTCTTTGATCAGCTCTCCCATATGCAAAAACGCCACCACTGCCTCTGTCTGGTAGATTTTTCCTGTACTGCCCCTGACTTTTGCGCGAATACTATACGTCCGGTCCGCCTGTTTTGTCATTTCAATCCGACCCACGTTCTCATCCATAAACAACTCATTGGCACGCTCATATACCTGCCGGCTGGCCGTATACTTACTAATTAAATCCGGATGAATGATTCTCATACTTTTCTTCTCCCTGGCTGCCGCCATCTGATCTGTGATCTGATTTTCATTTATATTTGCCTGTTATTGTACCATGAAACATTTGCGAAACACAAATACTTTTTCGGAACTGAATGAAAATACCGAATATTGGAGATTCTATAACACGATCCGATATCCCAAATACAGACTGCGGTCGGATTGAAAAGGAGCATTTCAGACTTATGCAAAAAGTATTAAACATCGACGAAGCAGAAAACTATACTGATTATATCGATCCGAGAGTCCTTCGCTATATCCGTGACAATCAGGCAGAAACTTTTGAAAGTTATCAAACATACACACTGTTTGTATTTCCATTATATGATATCCACCAGGCCGGTCTTGCGGCAAATCAGATTATGGTGTATCTGGATCATGAAGATCTGCTGCTGTTTTGCGAGACAAAAAGAGGCTATGACCGTGTGCGAAGCCTTTTTTCAAAAGAAGCTACAAACGAATGCGCGCTTTGGGGATTTTTCCAAAATCTTCTGAAAAATGATATGGACAATCTGGAAGATCTCGAATGTGAGGTTGCCGATGCTGAAATGGCCGCCATGGTGCGTTTTCAAAACGACTATATCCGCAAAATCATCGCTTACCGCAAAGAACTGCTGCGTCTCAAGCGCTATTACGAACAGCTGGACACGATTATGGACAGTCTGATCTTAAATGAAAACAAACTGCTTTCCGAAGACGGAATACGTCATTTTACAATTCTGGCAAATCATACGACCAGATATCTGCAAAACGTACTGCATCTGCGCGATTACGTAACCCAGATGCGGGAAGCATATCAGGCGCAGATCGATATCGAGCAGAACAATCTGATGCGGCTGTTTACCGTCATCACCACTGTCTTTCAGCCTCTGACATTACTTGCAGGCTGGTACGGAATGAATTTTCCAAATATGCCCGAAATGCATTGGAAATATTCCTATCCCGTATTTATCGGTATCAGCCTTCTGGTCTGCCTGTCACTTCTTGCTATTTTTAAAAAAAAGAGATGGTTTTGACGATCATTTCTAAAAATTAGCAGTCAGATGTATAGATACCGGAAAAATCGAAAACACTAAAGGAAAATTGTACCGGTACAGTCTCTCTGATTTCCCCGGTACAAATTATCAGAAAGGTAACCAATATATGTCTGAAAAAGAATGTATCAAAATCAACCTGCGAAAAGCAGCTGTGATTGGCTGCGGTTTCGTAGGTTCTTCTACTGCTTTTGCACTTATGCAAAGCGGTCTGTTTTCCGAAATGGTTTTAATCGACGCAGACAAAGACCGCGCCGAAGGCGAGGCGCTCGATATCAGTCACGGAACTCCGTTTGCAAGACCTATGAAAATATACGCCGGCACATATCAGGATATTACCGATGCAGCGGTCATTATCATTACTGCCGGCGCAAACCAGAAGCCAGACGAAACGCGGCTGGATCTGGTCGCCAAAAACACAAAAATCATGCGCTCTGTGATCGATGAAATTATGAAATATGGGTGTGAAGGTATTCTTCTGATCGTGTCCAATCCGGTAGACATTCTGACCTACGAAGCGTTAAAAATCTCCGGACTGCCAAAAAACCGTGTCATTGGTTCCGGAACCGTACTGGATACCGGACGCTTAAAAAGCGAACTGGCCGAGCATCTGGGCGTAGACAGCCGGAGTGTTCACGCCTTTATTATCGGCGAACATGGAGACAGCGAAATCGCCGCGTTCAGCAGCGCAAACGTATCCGGCGTGCCGCTCAGTCATGTATGCGAAATGCGCGGTTATTTTAACCACGAATCTTCCATGCGCGAAATAGCAGAAACAGTAAAAAACAGCGCTTATGAAATAATCGAAAAGAAAAAAGCCACTTATTATGGCATATCGATGGCCGTCCGGCGCATCTGCGAGGCAATCGTACGTGATGAAAAATCTATTCTGCCCGTTTCCGCAATGCTGGACGGTATTTACGGCCTGACAGATATTGTATTAAGTATGCCGACCATTATTGGCGCCAGCGGAGCCGAAGGGCAGATGCCCATTACGCTAAATCCAGACGAACAGGCGCTGCTGCAGCAATCTGCTCATATTCTCAAAGAAGTTATTCATAAAATCGAAAGTTAATACCAGTTCCTGCCTGATGCCATTTTGATTGTTTGGAATTTTATAATCAGATTCGTAACAAAATACGAAAACACTTTTCATAACTATAGAGCAATTGAGGAGGAAACAATGACAAAACCAGAAGTTATCAGAAGAAGAAGATTACGCCGCAAAAGACGCCGCGCCATAAAACGCGCCGTATGCATGGCTGTACTTCTAACAGGAATCGTCGCTGTCCTGCGTATGGCCGGCAATCATCTGCTTCCCACGGACAGTATTGCAAAGCCGGAAAGCGCTCATCTTCAGGCAGCGTCCGCGGTCACTGTCAGCCGGCCGGTAGAACGCCACTCTTCTCTTATTACAGACGATTTGAAAAATTATTCCAAAGCCGGCAAAACCGCTGCAAAAATATATAAAAACCGCAATCAGTACTCCGAAACGCTGCTTGCCGCATACTTAAACAATCCGGAAATGGAAGAGTTCATCGACGGCTATTTAGATGCTGATCTGCCTCAGTATTCGGCGCAGGGAGGCCTTACCCGACAGGAACTGCGGCAGGATTTTCCCCTTTTCCTGCAATGGGACAAGCGCTGGGGTTATGTATCCTATGGCGGCAGCATCATCGGCCTTTCCGGCTGCGGTCCGACCTGTATGTCCATGGTGCTCGTATCCCTGACTGGCAGCTCCGATATGACGCCTGCAGAAGTGGCCCGATTTAGCGAAGAAAACGGATATTATGTCGAAGGAAGCGGCACCTCCTGGTCGTTGATGACCGACGGCGCATACGCACTCGGGCTTTCTGCCCGTGAATTATCCCTGGACGAATCCGTAATGAAGTCTTCCCTTGACAGCGGACATCCGATTATCTGCTCGATGGGGCCGGGAGATTTTACGACACAGGGACATTTTATTCTGATCTATGGCTACGATGCAGAAGGATTTCTCGTAAACGACCCAAACTGCATTTCCAGAAGCAGCCGGCACTGGGACTTTGAAACGCTGCGCGGACAGATAAAAAACCTGTGGGCCTATTCCGCCCTGTAAACGAGGGTTGTTTTTCTATAAAATACTGGCAGAAAATCGTTTTTCTACGATTTCCTGCCAGTATTTTTATTCTTCTGTCTGATTTTTCTATCCGGTTCTTCCATCTGATCCTTCTATCCGGTTCTTCCATCTGATCCTTCTATCCGATTTCTTCCATCTGATCCTTCTATCCGATTTCTTCCATCTGATTCTTCTGTCTGATTTTTCTATCCGCTTCTTCTATCTGAAAACCAATCGTCTATATTCCGAACTTTTCTTTCTGTTCCGCCAGAAAGGATGCGTCCTGAAAATAGTCGATCTTCATCGCATGCTTTACTTCTTCCAAAGTTTTCGCCGCCGTCTCCTTTGCCGTTTCACTGCCGTTTCGCAGGATTTCATATACCTGATCGATATGTTTCTCATATTCTGCCCGACGTGCACGAATCGGCTGCAGTTCTTCCTGCATAACGCTGTTTAAGAACTTCTTTACTTTTACGTCTCCCAGACCGCCTCGCTGATAGTGCTCTTTTAGCTCGTCCAGATTCGCATATTCCGGCAGATATTCCGCAAAATGATCCGGCTTGCTAAATGCGTCCAGATACGTAAATACCGTATTTCCTTCCAGTTTGCCCGGATCCTGTATCCGGATATGATCCGGATCTGTAAACATCGACATGATTTTTTTTCGCACGTCCTCTTCCGTTTCTGACAGATAAATACAGTTGCCAAGCGATTTGCTCATCTTTGCCTTGCCGTCTGTACCCGGCAGCCGCAGACACGCCTGATTATCCGGCAGCAGGATCTGCGGTTCTGTCAGAGTCTCCCCATAGACTGCGTTAAATTTATGCACGATCTCTCTTGTCTGCTCGAGCATCGGCGCCTGATCCTCCCCCACCGGAACAGTCGTGGCTTTAAATGCCGTTATATCCGCTGCCTGGCTAATCGGATAGGTAAAAAATCCTACCGGAATACTCGTTTCAAAGTTACGCATCTGAATCTCCGCTTTTACCGTTGGATTTCGCTGCAGTCTGGAAACAGTCACCAGATTCATATAATAAAAAGAAAGCTCTGTCAGTTCCGAAACATGCGACTGAATAAAAATGACCGACTTTGCCGGATCGATTCCAATCGACAGATAATCCAGCGCTACCTCCATAATATTTTCCCGAATTTTAGACGGATGATCTGCATTGTCTGTCAACGCCTGTGCGTCGGCAATCATAATAAATATCTGATCGAACTCTCCGGAATTTTGCAGTTCTACCCGACGTTTTAACGAGCCGGCATAATGACCAACGTGCAGTTTTCCGGTCGGTCTGTCTCCCGTCAATATAATTTTTTTGTTTTCTCCCATTTTTGTTCTCCATTTCTATATTATTAAATTATAATGTTATATCACAATCCCGGATCGTTCATTACTCTCTTCCATCATACTCCTGCCGTATACGCTGGTCTAATCCACCCTGATAAGCGCGAAGTCGTCGATCGTCCCCTGTCCGCCGTCAGCGCATTTTACTTTTATTCCAATCGTAAGATCTGATGTTCCATCCGCCTGCAGCCGTTTTATTTTTAACTGGCGCCAATTGCCCCAGCCTGTTAACTTTACACTCTTCGACCGTCTTACCTTTCCATCGATGACTGCGTACAAATAAATCTTTGAAAAACGCCCGGTATCTTTCCCCTGTATATAAACTGACGCGGTATAAGTTCCTTTTGCCAATCCGGATACTGTCTGGCTGATTTTAAAATTCTGCTTTTTTTTACCAGAAAAAAGCAGGCTGTTTACACCGGACTTTGCATCCGCTTCCAGGCTCTGTATCTGGGTTGGATTTGATTCACCCTGATAAGATAATTTCCACATGGAAATATCGTTTTTTTCAAAACCAGCGTTTAACATCCAGTTCTTTTTTCCGGATGTTGTCTGCTGCGTCAGAGACTTACGTTCTTTCATCAGATACCCATCTGTTTTTTGCGCTTGATCTGCTGCCGGCTGATACTTCCGCTCTGCATGATCCTGTATGCGCTGCTCCTGCACTGCCTGCCGCTGTACGGGATCTGTCTGTATTTGATCTGTCTGTACCGTATCCGTCTGTATTTTACCAGTCTGTACCGTATCCGTCTGTATTTGATCTGCCTGTGTATATATACCCGCACATGCAGAAATTTCCATCAAAGCGGCAAATACCAGCGTCATGCTCCATAACTTGTTTTTCATCGTATTGTATTCCCTTTATTATTTATAAATAGTTATTTTAACAAAAAACAGATGCAAATTCAATCATTGTATTACGATTCACGCAAAGAATCCAGCCCATTTAAAATGCGCAATTAGCAGCCTTCCAATGTACTGGATTCTTTCGTCAGATACCGGTTTTACAATTTATGATAAATGATCTACAGCCGCTCTCTCAATCGGCAGCCCTGCTGTATATACTTCCAGAAATTCATCAAACCCTTTTACGTCCGCCGGATCCGGATCCATACGGGTTCCTTCCTGTCCGGCAAATACTTTTTGATTCAGATAATCGTCCAGACTTTCTCCTTCTGCTTTATGTACCATATAAGAAGCCAGCAGCGCGATTCCCCATGCGCCGCCTTCTCCTGCCGTCTCCATCACGTATACCGGCGCATCTATTGCCGCTGCAAGGATACTCTGTCCGACGCCTTTTGTTTTAAACAGACCGCCATGCCCTAACATCTTGTCTACTTTTACGCCTTCTTCTTTGAGCATCAGGTTCAGACCTGTTTTTAATACGCTCAGAGACGCCATCAGGTGCACCCGCATAAAGTTTGCCAGATTGAAATTGCTGTCTGGTTTGCGTACAAATAACGGACGTCCTGCTTCAAAATTTGTTACATGTTCACCGGAAAAATAGTTGTATGCGAGCAGTCCGCCGCAGTTTTTATCTCCTTCCAGCGCTTTGTTATACAATGTGCCGAACAGCTGGTTCATGTCGACGGTCATGCCGAAACTTTCTGCAAATTCTTTAAATAAATTCACCCATGCGTTCAGATCGGACGTACAATTGTTGCAGTGTACCATGCCGACCAGATTGCCAGTCGGCGTCGTTACCAGATCGATCTCTTCATACACTTTGGATAATTCCTTTTCCATAACGACCATGCCGAATACAGATGTGCCTGCGGAGACATTCCCTGTACGCACTGCCACGCTGTTTGTAGCCACCATGCCCGTTCCGGCGTCGCCCTCTGGCGGACAGATCGGAACTCCTGCCTGCAGCCTGCCGGATACATCCAGTTTTTTTGCTCCTTCTTCTGTCAGATTTCCTGCCGCATCGCCTGCAGACAACACTTTCGGTAATATATCTCTGAGTTTCCAGGAAAAGCCTTTTGCTGCCACTCTTTCATCAAACTGTTCCACCATCCGCTGGTTGTAATCGCCTGTCGCAATATTGATCGGGAACATACCGGATGCTTCGCCTACTCCCAGTACTTTCTCTCCGGTAAGCTGCCAGTGTATGTAGCCTGCAAGGGTAACGAGATAATCGATCTTCGCCACATGCTCCTCGCCGTTTAAAACCGCCTGGTCCAGATGTGCGATACTCCATCTCTGCGGAATATGATACTGAAACAGTTCTGTCAGCTGTTCGCTCGCCTGTTCGGTAATCGTATTTCTCCAGGTACGGAACGGAACGAGCAGCTCCCCTGCCTGATCGAATACCATATATCCATGCATCATAGCTGAAAATCCGATCGCTGCAAGGCTTGTCACTTCCACGCCGTACTGTTTGCGGACATCTTCTGTCATCTTTGTATAGCTGTCCTGAAGGCCTGTCCAGATATCGTCCAGCGTATACGTCCAGATCCCGTCTTCCAGCCTGTTTTCCCAGTCATGCGCTCCGGATGCAATCGGCGTATTATCCTCCCCGATCAGTACGGCTTTAATTCTGGTGGAACCGAACTCTATACCAAGAACGGCTTTTCCATTCACTATTGTTTCTTTTATTTCGCTCATTGGGCACCTCCGAATATTTTTGATATTCCTATGTTACTCTTTTTTTCGTCATTTGTCACTAAAAAGGAAGAAATTTTTAAAAAAATATATTAAAAATGGTAACGATTCCTTCGATAAAATATTGAATCTCATTCTCTTTCATGCTAAAATAGAACGCAGCGGCAGCGAGTCTGCCAGCATATTACAAAAAAGAAAACATTTAGGAGGTTTGCATATGGCATGGTATGACGAAGCTGTATTCTATCACATTTATCCCTTAGGACTGACCGGAGCGCCAAAGGAAAATTCATACGGAGAGCCGGAGCATCGGCTGAACACGCTGATTCCGTGGATTTCTCATATAAAAGAAATCGGCTGCAACGCCATTTATATCGGCCCGTTGTTTGAATCTGTCGGACACGGATACGAGACTACGGATTATAAAAAACTGGACAGCCGTCTGGGTACGAACGAAGATCTTAAAAATTATGTGTCAAAATGCCACGAACAGGGAATCCGCGTCATTTTAGACGGCGTTTTCAACCATACGGGACGTGACTTTTTTGCATTTCAGGATATTAAGAAAAACAGAGAAAATTCCCCTTATAAAGACTGGTACTGTAATGTAAATTTCTGGGGAAACAACGAATATAACGACGGATTTTCCTATGAAAACTGGGGCGGATATAATCTGCTTGTTAAATTAAATCAGCACAATCCGGCTGTCAGAGACTATATTTGTGACGTTGTCCGTTTCTGGGTCAGCGAATTTGACATCGACGGTATCCGCCTGGACGCTGCCGACGTACTGGATTTTGAATATATGAAAGCTCTGCGTCACGTCGCAAATGAGGTAAAACCGGATTTCTGGCTGATGGGCGAAGTCATCCATGGCGATTATACCCGCTGGGTCAATGAAGGAACGCTGCATTCCGTAACTAATTACAATCTGCATAAAGCGCTCTATTCCGGCCATAACGACCACAACTATTTTGAAATTGCGCATACGGTGAAGCGCTTATACGAAATGGGCGGCAGTCGACCGGACGGCTTAAAGCTCTATAACTTTACAGACAACCACGATGTGGAACGTATTTATACAAGACTGAATAACAAAACGCACTTTGCGCCGGTTCATATTCTGCTGTATACCCTTCCTGGGGTTCCTTCGATTTATTACGGTTCAGAGTTTGGCATCGAAGGAAAAAAAGAAAGATTTTCCGATGACTCGCTGCGTCCGGCTCTTTCTCTGGCTGATTATACCGACGCCGTCACGAAGAACCCTTATACCATGCTGATTGCAGCGTTAGGAAACATCCGCCAGCGCACGCCGGCTCTTTCCTATGGCGATTATAACGAACTGCTGCTGACAAACCGCCAGTATGCATTTTCCAGAAATTATAACGGCCAGTCTGTGATCACAACCGTAAACAATGACGACAGCGACTATGTTATGACGCTGCGTGCCGGAAATGCCGCTGAATATATCGGCGCCTTATCCGGACAGAAAGTCTCTGTCAACGGCGGTAATATCGTCGTAAATATCAAAGCAAACAGCGGCGATATCTGGCTGCCGCTTACCGACGACACACAGAAAACAGTTTCCCCTGTAAAAATGGACAAACCCTGCGAACCAGCTCCAGCTCCTGTAAAGCCAGCTGACGCATCTGCAGGCCAGACAGAATCCAAAAACGACGCTGCCGTATCTGCCAGCCAGACGGAATCCAAAACCAGCGCTGACGCTTCTGCCAGCCAGACGGAATCCAAAACTGACGCTGCCGCATCCGCAGGCCAGACGGAATCCAAAAACGCGGAACCAGCGCCGCAGGCAGACTCACAGGATTTTGAGAATGGAAAGATCGCGGGACTGCAGGAAGCCATTCTTGCCATTATGTCCAAAAACGGCCCTGTTACCGACCAGATGCGCCGGGACGTAGAGGCAAACGTATATCACGATTCTCTGATCGCATGGATTAAGAGTTTCCGTTAAAGGATCCCTTTTCCGATTTTTATTTATCCAGGATCATACAATCATTAAACGGCTGTCAGAAAACAGGTTTTCTGACAGCCGTTATATCTTATAACTTTAACCGTATCTATTTTCGTTTGTTATTTACGCGCAGTGTCTTGTCAGGCATCTGCATCAGCCGCCGTTTCGCCGTCGTCGTCTTTCACTGCAAATGCGATATGTACCACAAATAAATCCGCATTCGTCTCCAGCGTAAATATCCCTCCACATGCCTCCGTAAAACTCTTCGCAATCGAAAGTCCCAGTCCGGCTCCTCCGTCCGTACGGCTTGCGTCTCCACGGACAAATCGTTCTGTAAAATCAGCTCCGGCACGCAATTCCTGCTGCGAGATATTTTTAATCCCAGCTACAGCATACTCTCCTTCCCGTTTTAGTTCCACGAATACACGCGACCCTTCCAGAGAATATCTCAGTGCGTTTTGTATCAGATTCTGAAATACACGGTACAGACGTGTGCCGTCCGCCGTAATCATTACCGCTTCCTGCGGAATATCCGTTTTCATCAAAACGGCGCTTCTTTGAATCTCTTCTTCCATATCGGCGAGTGTCTGGCGCAGCAGCTTTCCAAAATCCAGTTTTTTTAACTCTACCGGAAGCTGACCGGACGCAGCCTTACTCACTGCAAAAACATCCCTGACAATACTGTTCAGCCGTGTCGCCTTCTCATCCAGAATGCGAATATAATCCCGCACATGCTCCGGCAGCTCTTCTTCCTGCTTTAAGAACGATATATAACTGATAATGGATGTCAGCGGCGTTTTAAGATCATGAGAAACATTGGCTACCAGCTCCACTTTCATCCTTTCACTTTTTAACTGTTCGTTCACAGCCGTCTGTATCCCCTGCCGAATCTGGGAAAGACTGTCAGAAAGCGGTTTCAAAAAGGAATCTTCTGCAAAACTTTCTTTTTCCGTATAATCTCCATTCTGTACTGCATGGATATGCTCCGCCAGAAGATCGAGCTCTTTCGCCTGTCTCTTTTCTTCTGAAAGACAATGATAACTTATCGCCACAAGTGCCGCCAGAATCAGGCACTGCGTCCCTGTAGCTTCTGTCTGACTCATCCATCCGGCACGTAAAAAAGCCAGTACAAACACACCCGACGCGCCTGCCGCCATTCCTGCCGCTACAGCCGTTCGCAAACGCTGCATCTGGCGTACTGCAAACGTCTGTTTCAGACCATTTATCCTGGCCTGCCGTATCAGGCGGCTGATGAAACCGTCACAAATATGTCTCCGATTTTTACACAAATCATTAAAGAACAGATAGCCAGACCATAAACAGATAAGCATAAAAACCGGATGTTCTGTCAGATTCCTTCCGATACGGCGCAAATCTGCCTGGTAATCTGCCCACTCCATCCATAATTCATCTGCAGTTCCCGACTGTGCCTCTGCCATTTCCATTGTTACCTCAAATGTTCCCTCTGCCGTTTCCTGTGATGCTGGCACTGTCATTTCTAATGTTTCCGGCGCACTATAGAAAGACGCTTCATCATAAGCAGAGACAAGATCCTCTGTATACTCTGTCGTGTAATCCATAGTTCTCCAAACCCCTGTAAGCAGAAGCAGACCAAGCAGCAATTTCGGCTCAAACCATATTCTGCCGGTAATCTGTGCCAGTTTTACATCTGCTGCCCTTTTTTCTCTTCGCAAAGCAATGCCAAGCGCAAACAACAGCGCCCCTGCCGCCAGTCCAAACAATCCCAGGCGCATTCTGTCATAATTTTCGCTGACATTTTGATACAGATGATATAACTGATTTTCTCCCATTGCATAATTACCATTATGATTGCTCACATACGTATGGCTGACTGGTTCCACTGCCGCAAGCATCAATATTTCTGTCGTTTCCAGTCCATCCTCTGCCATAAAATTCTCATATCCTGGCACATACCACTGGCTGTCGTCTTTGTAATATCTGTCGTCGTAAATGTTCAGTTTTTTCCCGTCTTTTTCGATGCTTACATTTTTTCCGTTAAAAAACATCTGAAAATTGTATCCCTCAATCGGATTTTTTACTCTGTCCTTGTCGGATTCGTCCATATTGGTATACAGTTCCGCCCCGTCGCGGCGAATCTGGTATAACAGATTTTTATTTCTCCGGATCTGTTCGTAATATCCGTCCATACCAGCATGTCCGCTGACTTTCCCACGGGCCGCCATTGCAAGAAAATCTCCCAGTCTTTCCTCCATATAATGTCTGAATCCAGCCGTGTTCTCATAGTCCTGTTCCATCAGTCCCCAAAATCCATCTTCATTCCAGTTCTCTGCCCGAAACGCCTGTCCCGCAAGCATCGCCGCATTCCCTGCAAGCAGACTGACACTTAAGAAAAATACCGTAAAGCTAACGACCACTTTCCCTTTTTTCAATTTTGTATCCAATTCCCCACACCACCTTTAAATATTCTGGCTCTTTGGGATTCAGCTCGATTTTTTCACGAATACGCCTGATATGTACCATGACCGTATTCTCAGACGCATAGCTTTCCGCCTCCCAGACAAGCTGATAGATCTCTTCCGCCGGGAAAATCCTGCCGGGATTGCGCATCAGAAGATCCACAATTTTTGTCTCTGTAGCTGTCAGATGAACCGGTTCGCCGTCTGCATACAGTACATGATCCTGCGTGCGATACAACAGTCTCCCATTGCGAATCTCGCCGGCAGACGGACTGGCATTCATGTCTCCAAGACACGTATATCGCCGCAGGTGGCTTTTCACCCGTGCGACCAGCTCCGCAGGATTGTATGGCTTTGCCACATAATCATCTGCACCGATCGACAGTCCCAATACCTTGTCCGTCTCTTCACTTTTCGCACTAAGCACGATAATCGGAATATTCTGCCGTTCTCTGATCTTCATAATCGCAGAAAGTCCATCCATCTTCGGCATCATAACGTCGATCAGAACAAGCTGAATCTGTTCTTTCGCGAGTATCTCCAGCGCCTGCATTCCATCATACGCCCTGACAGGATGAAATCCCTCCTGCTCCAGCAGAATTGCAATTGCCCTGACAATTTCCCTGTCATCGTCCACTACAAGTATCCGTTCGTTTTTCATCGAGTGTTCTCTCCTTTTTGGCCTGCTTTTATCCTAACTGAAATTCCTTACAAAAGTGTCAGGGAAAATCTTACAGATTTCTTAAAAACAGTATGGCCAGATATATCCATTTCCAGAGCGTGTCATTTTTTAATTTTGCGTTTCTTTGCGTTCTGAAAACACTTTCTTCCCCTTATAGAATGCTTGGCGACTGCGGAGAAGGCGTATATATCGAAGCTCCGTTTTATGCAAACTTTGGCGGACACAACTGTCATTTCGGAAACATGGTCTATGCCAACTATCATCTGACCTGCGTGGATGATACACATATTTACATTGGTGATTATACAATGATCAGGCCAAATGTAACGATAGCCACTGCCGGTCATCCCATCCTTCCTGAGCTTCGGGAACAGGTATATCAGTATAATATGCCCGTCCATATCGGAAGAAACTGCTGGATCGGCGCCGGTGTAATTATCCTGCCAGGCATTACAGTCGGAGACAATACGGTAATTGGCGCCGGAAGCATCGTTACAAAAGATATTCCCGCAGACGTTGTCGCCGTCGGAAACCCATGCCGGGTGCTGCGTGAAATCGGCGAACATGACAAAAAATATTACTATAAGAACAAACAAATTCCAATCTTCTAACCAGAGCGTGTTTCAAAAATGTTTCTGTCAGCAGTATTACACAATTTATGGGAGATTTGCGCCAAATGAAAGACATATCGCGGACTATACCTGAATATGACGTAAACCTCCCGCAACGCTGGGAATACAGATGGCAGGAAT
>OFHA01000966.1_pt1 | contig 22384 bp, 19 predicted proteins | sample 1521891 | NCBI WGS metagenome assembly OFHA01 (sample SAMEA3504089, study PRJEB24116) | mouse gut metagenome | biome: mouse gut; feature: mouse-associated habitat; material: faeces | place: Denmark | collected 2011
GCAGCCCATGCAGCCCCTATGGGCAGATATGGTAATACAGCACCTTCCCTACCGGCTGACAGGAGCCCAGCAGCGCACCTTGCAGGAAATACGCAGGGATTTGCGGGGCAGGAAGGTAATGCAGCGGCTGGTGCAGGGGGATGTAGGCTCCGGGAAAACGATTCTGGCTTTCCTTGCCATGCTGGATGTATCACAGTCCGGCTACCAGTCGGCCTTGATGGCGCCAACGGAAGTCCTTGCAGTGCAGCATTTCCAGACCTTTACGGAACTCTGCGGGGACAATGGGCTGCAAATCCCAATCATCCTGCTGACGGGGACTTTGACACAGAAGGAAAAGCGCAGGGCGTATGAGCGGATGCAGCTTTACCCCAACGCCATGGTAATTGGGACCCATGCCCTGATACAGGAGCGCGCCCTGTATGACAGCCTTGCCCTAGTCATTACGGACGAGCAGCACCGGTTTGGGGTGAAGCAGCGGGAAAGCCTGTTTTTAAAGGGTTCTCAGCCCCATATCTTGGTAATGAGCGCGACGCCCATTCCCAGGACCCTTGCCATTATCCTCTATGGGGATCTGGACATTTCTGTGGTGGACGAGGTCCCGGCCAAACGGCTGCCTATAAAAAGCTGCGTAGTGGGGAAAAGCTCCCGCAAAGCTTCCTATGATTTCCTGAAAAAAGAAATAGCCCTTGGACACCAGGCCTATGTGATCTGCCCGTTGGTGGAAGAAAGCGAAGGGCTGGAGGCTGAAAATGTCACAGACTATGCCGAGGCTTTAAGGGGGCAGTTCCCCCCAGGCATTGTGGTGGAAACCCTGCATGGGAAAATGAAATCAGGGCGGAAAAACCTAGTTATGGAACAGTTTGCACGGAATGAGATACAGGTGCTGGTATCCACCACAGTGGTGGAGGTAGGGGTCAATGTGCCAAACGCCACCGTGATGATGGTAGAGGACGCCCAGCGGTTTGGGCTTGCCCAGCTCCACCAGCTCCGGGGCCGGGTAGGCCGGGGGGACGCCCAGTCCTATTGCATCATGGTAAACACCACGGATTCCAGCAAGGCAAAAAAACGCCTGGAAATCCTGAACCGGTCCAACGACGGTTTTTTCATTGCAGGGGAAGATTTGAAGCTGCGGGGGCCGGGAGATTTTTTTGGTATCCGCCAAAGCGGCCTTTTAGAATTCCGCCTGGGGGATATCTACCAGAATTCAGATTTGCTTAAGCAGGCGTCGGAGGAAGCGAACCGTCTTCTTTTGGAAGACAGGATGCTGGAATTGCCAGAGCATAGGAACATAAAAGAACAGATTCAGCTTTTCCTGGACAGGCAGGGGGAAACTGTGAATTTATGATAACGTTTTTTGTGAATTAAGAGTCTGGCGAGCCAGACTTTCGCGCCCGCTTCAAAAAGATGGCCCAGCCACATCTTAACTTCCAATGTGGCTGGGCCATCCTGCCCGCTGATACCTGGGCGTCTTTCTGATATCTGGCTAATCTTTTGCTGCTTAGTTCCCAGACATCTGTCTTTCCTGGGCTTCGATCATTTTCTTCACCATATACCCGCCGACAGAACCATTCTGCTTCGAGGTTAAGTCACCGTTGTAGCCTTCCTTCAATGGCACCCCGATCTCGTTTGCAACTTCGAACTTAAACTTATCCAATGCGCTTTTTGCTTCTGGTACTACCGCTTTGTTAGATGAATTAGACATATCGTTACCTCCTGTTGTCTTTTGTTATTGGCATTATGGCAATGCCGCCTGCCGCATGGGAACCATACAGCGTGTTTTTGTAACTCATTTGTTACAACGATAGTATATGCACCAGAAGCCAGTTTAGACATGCATTTGTTTCCGTTTTTTGAAAAATATTCCATCTGGCAGGAATCTAATCCGCAATAACCTGTATTCCGGAAATATCAGGGGAAGCCACAAGAGAGTAGTTGGTGTAATAGACTACAAACCCGGGTTTGCTCCCATTGGGCTTCTTTACGTTTTTCTTTTGAAGGTAGTCGATTTCCACCTTGTCGTTTTCCCTGCCTTTGGAATAGTAGGCGGCCAGCCGCCCAGCTTCTTCGAAAGCGCGGTCAGGCAGCTCGTCCCCATTGGTTTTTACTACCACATGGGAGCCGGGGATTCCCTTGGCATGGAACCACCAGTCGTTCCCTACGGCAAATTTGAAGGTGAGCTCCTCATTCTGGAAATTATTTTTTCCCACATACATATGGTAGCCGTCGGAAGAAAGATAGTGGAAGGGCTTGCTTTTTGTTTTCGTTTTTTTGCCAGCCGCCCTTTTCTTGATATAGCCAAACTGGATCAGTTCTTCCTTGATTTGGGCCAGGTCGTCTTCTGAGGTGGCAATGTCCAGGGAGGTGGAAACAGACTCAAGATGGAGGATTTCCTCCTTGGTTTCCTGGGTCAGTTCTGCCAATGCTTCAAACGTACGCTTTAACTTGTTGTATTTGTCAAAGTATTTCTGGGCGTTTTCCTGGGGCGTAAGCTGGGGGTCCAAGGGGATGGAAACCATTTCGTTGGTGTAGTAATTCAGCGCTTCCAGCTTTTTGGCGTTTTCTGTAAGGCCATACCCATAGGTATTAATCAATTCCCCATATACCTTGTACTTTTCCCTTTTTTCCGTGTCCTTTAGCTGTTTTAGCTGCAAATCGTATTTTTTCCGGCTGCGGTCCAGGACTGTGGAAACCACTTTCCGCAGGTCCACGGATTTCTGGCGGATGCGGGTGTAAACGTTTTTCGCTGCATAGAAGGTTTCCAGTACTTCGGAGATGGAGCCAAAGGGGGCAGCTTCCAGGTCTGCATACTGTGTAAGCTCCACCGCCGCAAAGTCAATGGGCTCTTTGCCTTTTTTTACAATATTCGGGGCGAAGTTCCCTTCCCTGACGTCCTCCATCATCCAGGAAAAGTGGTGGTAAAGGTGGAGCTTTTCATCCTCGGACAAAGCTTCCGCCGGACGGCCCCCATCCACATTTGCCCGGTGGCAAAGCTCCGAAGCAATGGCGGGGCTGATGCCGGTGTATGAGGTATAGATGGCTTTCTGCACCGGCATGGGCTTGCGGTAAGCAGTTTCCCAGAAGGATTCCCTGCCTGCTTCCAGGGGATTGGATTTTTCCTGTGTTTCCGGGATAAAATAATCCCTTCCCGGCAGCACCTCCCGGACTGAGCTGACTTGGGCGGAAATATGCTTGATGCTGTCGATAATCATGCCGTCTTCCCGGCAGAAAATAATGTTGCTGTGCTTGCCCATGATTTCCACAACCAGCGTTTTCCGGCAGAGATCCCCCAATTCATTCAGGTGCTCGATTTCAAAATTAATGATGCGCTCCATATGGGGCTGGGAAATCTTTATAATCCGCCCGTTGGCAATGTGCTTCCGCAGCAGCATACAGAAATTTGGCGCGTTCATAGGGCTTGGCTTGTTGGTTTTGGTCAGGTAAACCAAGGGCAGGGAAGCGCTTGCAGACAGGACAAGGCGCACCTGCCCGCTGTTCCCTTTGATGGTAAGCAGGAGCTCGTCGTGTTCCGGCTGGGCAATTTTGCTGATCCTGCCGTTTAGGATGGTTCCATTTAATTCTTTTACTAAATTTGCAATTACGATTCCGTCAAAAGCCATTGGTTTCTCCTCTGTCTGGTTTCTTTCAAATGATTTTACTAAGTTCTTTTTTTATGTCTGCTTCAGGTGGAAACGGTTTACCAGCTCATGCAGGCACTTGGACTGGCTGGATAATTCTGCGCTGGTGGAAGCGCTGCTCTGGGCAGAAGATGAGTTGGACTGGACTACTTTGCTGATGGAATCCACATGCTCCGTAAGGCGCTCCAGCGCCGCTTTCTGGTTCTGGGAAGCATGGCTGATTTTGTCCATGGAATTTAAAATTTCTTCGGACCCTTCTACCACGGCTACCAGTGACTTTGCCGTGTTGTCTGCAATCCCTATGCCGTTTTCCACTGCGTTCTGGGATGTTTCAATTAATTCTGCCGCCTGGTTGACAGCTTCTGCGCTTTTTGACGCTAACTCGCGGATTTCATTTGCCACCACGGCAAACCCTTTCCCGGCTTCCCCAGCCCTTGCCGCTTCGATAGAAGCGTTTAGGGAAAGGAGGTTGGTTTGGTCTGCAATTTCCTCAATTGTCCCGACAATTTCCCCGATTTTGCTGGAGGAGCGGCTGATATCGGACATAGCCTTGATTAAAAGCCCCATTTCCTGGTTGCTTTCCTTGATGTCCTGGCTCATCTCGGAAATGCTGGTATTTACGGCCTGGGCGTCATTGGCGTTCCCCGCCACGTCGAGGGCCAGGTTTTCAATGGAAGCTGCCAGCTGGTCGATGGCTGCGGCCTGTTCTGCGGCGCCGTCGGAAAGGGCCTGGGCGCCGGAGGACACGTCATCGGAGCTGGCGGACACTTCATCGGCAGAAAGGACAATCTGGTGCAGCGTGTCGTTTAAGGACTGGGCAATTTTTTCGATGGATTCCTGGATTGGGATAAAATCCCCAATATAGTTCTGGGCAATGGAAATATCCATATGGTTATCCGCCATTTGGGATAGCTGCCCGGAAATATCCTCCACATAGCTGCTCATGGTTGTGCTGATATGGTTGAAGGCCTGGGAAAGCTTGCCCAGTTCGTCCTCAGACTGGATATCTATGTGGATGTTCAAATCCCCGGCTTCCAGCTTTGCAGCCCCTTCTGCAATTACCTGGATGGGGTCTAAGGATTTTTTGATAATGCGGTTTACGGCAGCTAAAAGCAGGACGCCAAATAATACTACCAAAAAGGTAAGCTTCCCCGCCCCTTCTATAATCGCCCCATAGTATTCGCTTTTGTTGACGGACAGGTGCAGGGTCCAGTGGGTTTTCCCATTGGTGGACAGGGGGACTGCCACAGAAACCCCGCTTTTCCCTGTGCCGAAATTTTTGCCGCCCCGGATGGTGAAACGGCTGTTTTCCTGTTCCCCTTCCGGCATGGACTGGATGGTTTCGGCGTCTTCCATCAGCGCGCCGTAGCCGACGTCAGAAGCAAGCTGGCCCACTTTGGAGCCGTCTGCGGAATCCACCAGCACGGTGCCGTCTTCTGCAAGGGCAACTAAATGGGCGGACTGGTAATCCCGGCTGACTAATAATTGTTCCTGCATTTTGTCCAATGCCACATCCACCCCGGATACCCCGAGGAATTCCCCCTGGGCATCCCAGACAGGGGAAATAATGCTGATCATCATAATGTTTTTCCCCATTAGCTCATAGACGTATGGGTCCATAACATAAGGTTCCCCGGTTTCCTTAATCTGCATGTAATATTCTTTTTCGTAATTGTCAAATGCGTCCTCGTGCTTTTCAAATACATACCCTGTTTTTTCTTCGTTTAAATAGACCACTGACTCATATGCAATGTCCCGCTTGTGGACGCTGTAAGGTTCCCCATTCCCGTCGGCAATAGTGTTCTGCTCGAAATAAGCAAAGGCGGTGGGGAACCCGTCCCCTTCTTCCTGGAGCCCCACAAGGGCTGTGTCAATGGCGTCCCGCTGTTCTTTTGGGTCCAATGAGGTGATGTTCCGCAGGGAACCTGCAAACCCTACTGCCTTCCCATAGGAATTCTCAATGTCGTTTGCAATTTGGAATGCATTTTCGTAGGCGACTGCCACCAGCTTCTGCTTATTCACCTGGATCAGCGACCTTGCGGAAAGGACAGCAGACATGAGAATAATTAATAGGAAAATAGCAGCGACAATGCAGGCCATTTTAGAAATTATTTTTTTGCTCAGGCTGTCGCTGCTGTCAAAAGAGAAAATTTTTTTAGCCGCTCCTTTGTGTAACATAAAATATCCTCCGTAGTATATTTTTTTGCAATTTCTTCCATTATATCTTCATTCCCGGCAGAAGTCAATTTTCTGGAAAAATTTGAGTTTCCCTATTTGTTTAATAGCCGATATGATAGGGCTAATATGGTTACTTGTTCAAAAAGTCTTGCCGCTTATGCGCAAAGACAGAATGCACAAAAAATATCTTGGGAAGCCAGCTTCCCAAGATATTTTTTGTGCATTTTGTTTGCATTGCTTTGCAATGTAAACTTTTTGAACAAATTTATGTATTTTAATTTACGTTAGAGCGTGTCTGAAAATTCATTCCCGCCATCTGCATCCCCTAATTTGCGGCATATTTCTGCCAAATTCAGTCAACGTAGCCCGCTACGCCTCCTTCATTTGGCAAAAATCTCCCACAAATTGTAGAATACATCTGTCAGAAAGCAATTTTCAGACACGCTCTAGTACGGCAGCCCCATCTTGCGCAAAAAGCGCCTGAAAAATAATTTTCCCCGCCAAACCGCCCAATCTGCCTGCCAAACCACAAATATTTTCCAAACAATAAAAAATATAGATTGAATTTTCCGAACATTTGTATTAAAATAGAAAAAAGGAATATTTTAAGAACGAAAGAACAGAAAGCAGTTGCTATTCAATGAGGACGTGAAAAAATGCAGGATAAAAACAATACCCAATATTTTAAAGTAGAAAAGGAACAGCAGATAAAGGTGGACGACGTGCTGGAACTTGTCTATAGCGCTCTGCGTGAGAAAGGCTATAACCCAGTGAACCAGATTGTGGGATACATTATGTCTGGGGACCCTACCTACATTACCAGCCACCGGAACGCAAGGAGCATGATTATGAAGGTAGAGCGGGACGAGCTGGTGGAAGAAGTCCTTCGCCAGTATATTAAGGGCAACGCTTGGGAATAGGAGGCAGGTATGCGCATTATGGGCCTTGATTACGGTTCCAAGACAGTAGGCGTTGCGGTAAGCGACCCCCTGAAGGTGACTGCCCAGGGGATAGAAACTATACAGCGGAAGTCCGAGGGGAAGCTCCGGCAGACGCTTGCCCGGATCCAGGAGCTGGCAGGGGAGTACCAGGTAGGGGGATTTGTGCTGGGCTTCCCAAAGAACATGGACAATACGGAAGGCGAGCGGTGCGAAAAGACATTGGAGTTTAAGGAACTGCTGGAAAAAAGGTGCGGCATGCCAGTTGTCCTCTGGGACGAACGGCTGACGACAGTTGCAGCAGAACGGAGCCTGATGGAAGGAGGCGTCCGCAGGGAAAACCGGAAAAAGCATTTAGACCGGATTGCGGCAGTTTTAATTCTGCAGGGCTATCTGGATTCGCTTGCGTTTCAGGCAGAAAAAAATCTGGAAGGATAAGAAAATGGAAAAAATAGAATTTCAGGCTCCCCAGGATGGAGAGTCTATTGAGTTTTATATTATGGAGCAGACGAAGATTAACGGGATTAATTACCTGTTGGTAACCGAAGAAGAAGACGGGGACTGCGACGCCTATATATTAAAAGAACTTTCACAGGGCGAAGATGAGGATTCCACGTATGAAATGGTGGAATCTGAGGAAGAATTGGAATATATGTCCAGAATTTTCGGGGAGATTCTGGATGATGTAGACGTAATGGTGTAACTAGGAATTTTTCAGGAAGGTGTTGCGATGCTCCGGGAAGATTTTGAAAGAATTTTGAAAGAACACGGATTGAAAAAGACCAAACAGAGGGTTTTGGTATTGGAAGCATTGGCGTCCTGCGGGGACGAACACCTGACTGCGGAAGAAATATATGAAATAGTAAAGGCAGAGTTCCCGGAAATTGGGCTGGCTACTGTTTACCGGACAATACAGTTGCTTTCAGGGCTTGGCTTGGTGGAAAGCATCCAGCTTGGGGATGGCTATGTGCGCTATGAAATTGGGAAGATTGGTGGAACAGAAGCACATCACCACCATCATTTAATATGCTTGGAATGTGGGAAAATCATATCATTCCGGGATGATTTGCTGGATGAACTGGAAAAACGGATTAAGGAATCTGTTTCCTTCCAGGTCATTAACCATGAAGTAAAGCTCTATGGCTATTGTGAAGCATGTTTGGGGCAGAAATGCCGGATAGAAAGATAGGGGAACCTGCACAGCATTTGGAGGTGCAAGTTGAAGAAAGAACAAAACTCAAAACTGAAAATCATCCCGTTAGGCGGATTGGAGCAGATTGGGATGAACATGACTGCCTTTGAATACGAAGACAGTATTATTGTGGTGGACTGCGGGCTGTCATTCCCAGAAAATGACATGCTGGGCATTGACCTGGTAATTCCAGACACGACGTATTTGAAGAACAACATTGAAAAAGTGAAAGGGTTTTTCATTACCCATGGCCATGAGGACCATATCGGCGCAATCCCTTATGTGCTGAGGGACGTCAATGTGCCGATTTATGCCACAAAGCTGACGATAGGCATTATTGACAATAAGCTGCGGGAGCACAACATGCTTTCGAAGGTGAAGCGCAAGGTAGTGAAGTATGGGCAGCATATCAACCTTGGCTGCTTCCGCGTGGAATTTATAAAGACGAACCACAGCATCCAGGACGCTGCCGCGCTGGCAATCTATTCCCCGGCAGGGATCGTGGTGCACACCGGGGACTTTAAGGTAGATTATACGCCGGTATTTGGGGACGCCATTGACTTGCAGCGGTTTGGGGAAATCGGCAAGAAGGGCGTGCTGGCCCTGATGTGTGACAGCACAAATGCAGAACGGCCGGGATTTACCAATTCCGAGCGGACTGTTGGGAAAACCTTTGACAATATATTTGCAGACCATTCCAATACAAGGATTATCATTGCTACCTTTGCTTCAAATGTGGACAGGGTGCAGCAGATTATCAATTCCGCATATAAATTCGGGCGGAAGGTCGTAGTGGAAGGCCGCAGCATGGTAAATATCATTACCACGGCCACGGAGCTGGGGTATTTGCAGATACCGGAAAATACCTTGATTGACATTGAGCAGCTAAAAAATTACCCGGACGAGAAAACCGTGCTGATTACCACCGGGAGCCAGGGGGAGTCCATGGCAGCCCTTTCCCGTATGGCGGCCAGCCTTCATAAAAAGGTGACAATTAAGCCGGGGGACACCATTATTTTCAGTTCCAACCCAATCCCCGGGAATGAGAAGGCAGTTTCCAATGTCATTAATGAACTGTTCCGCAAAGGGGCGGAGGTAATTTTCCAGGACGCCCACGTGTCCGGCCATGCCTGCCGGGAGGAAATCAAGCTGATTTATTCCCTGGTAAAGCCCAGGTATGCAGTCCCTGTCCATGGGGAGTACAAGCATCTCAGGGCGCATGCCACCATTGCGGAGGAGCTGGGATTCCAGAAGGACGACATTTTTATCCTTTCCTCCGGGAATGTGCTGGAGTTGGATGGGAACGGCGCTGCAGTTACCGGGCAGGTCCCGGTAGGGTCTGTGCTGGTGGACGGCCTTGGGGTAGGCGATGTTGGGAATATCGTCCTGCGGGACAGGCAGCACCTGGCAGAAGACGGCATTATCATTGTAGTCATGACATTGGAATCCGGCAGCGGCCAGGTCCTTGCAGGGCCTGACATTGTAAGCCGCGGCTTCGTCTATGTTCGGGGATCCGAGAGCCTGATGGACGAAGCGAAAAAATTGCTGGACGACACCATGGGCTACTGCATGGAGAAAAGGATTACGGACTGGGGCAAAATCAAGACAGAAATCAAGGAAGAACTGGGAGAGTTTGTCTGGAAAAAAACGAAAAGACGGCCTATGATAATGCCGATTATCATGGAAGTCTGAAGAAATAGGCTGATGTGGAGATAGATTTATGAACCGGGTAGAAGAAAAGCTGGACGCGCTGGTGCGCGTAGTGAAGGAAAGCCCTGAATACAGGGAATATCAGAGGGTGCGGGAACTGGTCCATCAGGACCCGGAGAAGGAAAAGGCAGTCCATGAATTCCGCAGGAGGAATTTTGAACTGCACCAGCGCCGGGATGTGGACCTGTATTCGGAGATGGACCGTCTGGAAAAGGAATTTGCCCCCCTGCGGGCAGAGCCCTATGTAAACGAATATCTGTCGGCGGAGCTTGCCGTATGCCGCATGGTACAGAACATTAATTACCGCCTGATGGAAGAAATAGAATTTGACTTAGGGTTTGAATAAGCGGCTGTAGGGCCGTGGCAGACGGGAATTTAACTGGAAGTTGGGGATACTTATGAGAAGCAGCAAAGTGGTACTGAATATCTTAAGCAGCGTATTGAGCATATTGTTCTTTGCCTTAATCCTGATTGTAGTGCTTCGGGCAGGGAGAGGGGCGTATGACCTTGGGTACCGGATATTTACGGAGCCGGCCATGGACAGGGAGCCGGGACGGGACGTGTCAGTCCGGGTAACAGGCCATATGTCCGGCAGCGAGCTGGGGAGCCTTTTGGAAGAAAAAAGGCTTGTGGATAATGGGTTCCTCTTTGCCATCCAGCTAAAGCTGTCCTCTTACGAAGGCAAGCTGAAAGCTGGGAGCTATACCCTCAATACGTCCCAGACTGCGGAGGAAATGATACAGATCCTTGCAGGGGAGGAGGAAGAAGAAGCGGAGAAAGACTGAGGAAGGGCAGAAGGATGGTAGTGAAGGAGCGCTTAGTTACTTATATTAATTCTTTGAATATGGGAAATGGGCTTTTTCTGGAGGGGCTGGAGGAAGATGCAAAGCAGGCCCGCATACCGATCATCCGAAAGGAAACCCAGCAGCTTTTGAAGCTTCTGCTGGCCATGAACTGCCCGGAACGTATTCTGGAAATCGGGACTGCCGTTGGTTTTTCTGCATTGCTGATGGAATTGGGCAACCCAAGGGCTTGCCATATCACCACGGTGGAAAATTATGGGAAAAGAATTCCTGCTGCAAAAGCAAATTTTTTGCGCGCAGGGAAGGAAAATGTGATAGAATTATTGGAAGGGGATGCCAGCCAAGTAATGAAGGGGCTGGCAGGACCATATGATTTTATTTTTATGGATGCGGCGAAGGGGCAGTATATCCATTTTCTCCCGGAGGTTATGCGCCTGTTAAGCCCGGGAGGCGTACTGGTGTCCGACAATGTGCTGCAGGACGGGGACATCATTGAATCGCGCTTTGCAGTAACAAGGAGGAACCGGACCATCCATAAGCGGATGCGGGAGTACCTCTATGAGCTGACCCATATGGAATCGCTGACAACTTCCATCCTCCCCATTGGGGACGGGGTGACAGTCAGCGTGAAGGCAGGGGGCAAGGGATGGGAAAAGGATCCCAAAGCATCCCTTGCAGACGTAGCGGGCAACGTGAAAGGGAGTGACAGGGAATGAAGAAGCCGGAGTTGCTTGTGCCGGCAAGCAGCCTTGAGGTATTGAAGGTTGCCGTGATATTTGGCGCGGACGCAGTATATATCGGCGGGGAAGCCTTTGGCCTGCGGGCGAAAGCAAAGAATTTTTCGCTGGAAGATATGGAAGCCGGCATCCAGTTTGCCCACGCCCGTCAGGTGAAGGTCTATGTGACGGCAAATATCCTGGCCCACAACGGTGATCTGGCGGGGGCACGGGAATATTTTATGGAACTGAAACGGATAAGGCCGGACGCATTGATTATTTCAGACCCGGGGATATTCGAGATTGCAAAGGAAGTGTGCCCGGAACTTGAGGTACATATTTCCACGCAGGCAAATAATACCAATTATGGCACTTACCGGTTCTGGCACAAGCTAGGGGCAAAGCGGGTTGTTTCTGCAAGGGAGCTTTCCTTACAGGAGATTGCGGAAATCCGGGAAAATATCCCAGAAGAATTGGAAATTGAAACGTTTATCCATGGGGCTATGTGCATTTCCTATTCCGGCCGGTGCCTGCTCAGCAATTATTTTACTGGGCGCGACGCAAACCAAGGGGCCTGCACCCATCCCTGCCGTTGGAAATATGCGGTGGTGGAGGAAACCAGGCCAGGGGAATATTTCCCTGTCTATGAAAATGACAGGGGAACTTACATTTTTAACTCCAAAGACTTATGCATGGTCGGCCATATCCCGGAACTGGTAAAAGCCGGGATTGACAGCTTTAAAATAGAAGGAAGGATGAAAACAGCCCTGTATGCGGCAACGGTAGCGCGGACTTACCGGAAGGCAATTGACGACTATTTCTGTTCGGAAGAAACCTGGCGGGCAAACCTGCCTTGGTATTTAGAGCAAATCCGGGGCTGCACCTACCGGCAGTTTACCACAGGGTTTTTCTTTGGGAAGCCAGATGGGACCTCCCAGATTTATGGCGAAAGTACTTACGCCAAGGATTATACGTATCTGGGGCTGGTAGGCAAAAGGAATGAAGAAGGGCTGTACCAGATTGAGCAGCGGAATAAATTTTCCGTTGGGGAAATCATTGAAGTAATGAAACCGGATGGGTCGAACATTCAGGTGGCAGTAAAGAAAATCCAGGACGAAAACGGCAACGGGATGGAGTCAGCACCCCATCCCAAACAAGTGTTATATATAGATTTAGGGCAGCCGTTGGCAGAATTTGATATTCTGCGCAGACAGGAAAAGGAGGAGCAGTCAAATGAGTGAAGAAAAATATGTAGCGTACGTGGGGACGTATACCCACGGGAACAGCGTAGGCATCCACATTTTTGATATGAATGTGGAAGAAGGGAGTATGAAGGAGCGCAAGGTGGTACCCATTAATAACCCATCCCACCTGACCGTTTCGGCAAATGGGAAATTTCTGTATTCCATCGCCGACGAAGGGGTTGCTGCGTTTAAAATCCTGCCAGACGGGGATTTGGAGCTTATCAATGATAAATGGATTGGCGGCATGCGCGGGTGCTACGTAGACGTGGACAAGGAAAACCGGTATCTGTTTGTGGGGGGCTACCATGACGGCCGGGTTACCATGATGCGGCTCAATCAGGATGGGAGCATTGGAGAAATTGCCGACGGCATTTTCCATACAGGCATGGGCAGGAGCATCGCAGAACGGAATTACCGCCCCCATGTGAACTGCGTGAAGCTGACGCCTCAGCAAAGGTTCCTCTGTGCCGTAGACGGAGGCCTGGACCAGGTAAAGATTTACCAGATTGACTATGAAAAAGGGAAACTGAAGATTGCGGACATCCTGCGGGAGCATCTGGAATCTTCCCCGAGGATGATCCGGTTTAGCCGGGACGGGCGGTTTGCTTTTGTTCTGTGTGAAGAAAGAAATGTTGTAGACGTGTATACGTATGAATGTACCCCGCAGGGGCCGGAATTTGAAAAAATCCAGAGCATCCCTACTGTGGAGGAGGAAGAAAAGCGCAACTGCGGCGCTTCTGGCATGGAAGTCAGCAAGGATGGGAAATACCTGTTCTGCTCGAATGCAGGGGCTAACTCCGTGATTGTGTATTCCATTAATCAGGAAACCGGGGAGCTGGCGGTAGTATGCGACTCGAAAATCAGCGGGGACTATCCCAAGTCCATTGCTATTTTCCCAGATGGCCGGCATTTCCTGAGCCTGAACCATGATACCAATGAAATTATGACATTCCGTGTGAATTATGAGAAAAATTATTTCCTGATGAAAGGCAAGCCAATTGCCATTGACCAGCCGAACTGCATCCGGATCCATAAGCTGGCGTAGGCTTTACAGATGGAACGCGCCAAAAAGGATGCCGGCATGTAGGAGGAAAGAGGGCAGATGGATGCAGCCGTCTGGAAGGGTAGGGGAGCACCTTGTGAATCGTTGGCAGGGTGCTCCCTTTTTTCTTCTATCAGGAAAGGCTTTGTCACGCTAAAGCGTGAAAGTACCTTCCTATAAAAGAAAAAATAATATGCACAGGGTCTGCCCCAACGAAGCGAGGGTACTCGTGCGAATAGAAGATGTCACTGCGTGACCGCACTCGGTGCAGCAAAGGTTCTAAGCGCCAGTGGCGCTTGTTCAGAACAGACCAAAACGGAGTGTAGACGGCAAGCCCCTCATGAGTGAGGGGTAGGGGAGCTGAAGTGGGCTTGTTCACTTTGTTCCCGTGGGTTACTATGCCAGGTTTTACTTTTTATAAAGCCGTTCCAAATAGGAGAACTGGCTTCCCATATTTTCCAGCATTAAGTCTAACAGCGTCAGCGCAGCCATGGCTTCTACTACAACCACAGCCCGGGGCACAATCACTGGGTCGTGCCGCCCATGGATGGAAATTTCTTTATCTTCCCCTTGCCGGGTAATGGTATTCTGGGCAGATGCAATGGAGGGGGTGGGCTTTATGGCAGCACGGAATATGATGGGCGCGCCGCTGCTGATGCCCCCTAAGATCCCCCCGGAATGGTTGGTGGAGAGGGCTGGTTTCCCATCTTTCATGGCGAAGCTGTCATTGTTTTCAGAGCCCAAAGCGGCTGCGGCGGCAAAGCCGTCCCCAATTTCAAAGCCTTTGACGGCGCCAATGGAGAAAATGGCTTTTGCCAGGTTTGCATCTAATTTATCAAATACGGGTTCCCCGATTCCGGCAGGGACCCCGGTAATGATACATTCAATCATTCCCCCGGCAGAATCCTTTTTTTCCATGCAGGCGCCCAGAAATTCCTGGGCTTTCTGGCAGGGGAGGGGTTCCGGCATGTACAGGGGGCTTGCAAGGATTTCCCTGCGGGTGTCGGCAAGGTTCCCCCGGAGCAATTCTTCTGGGGTTTTCCCAATAGAAACCGGGCCGATGGAACGGGCGTAAGTCAGGAAGGAAATGCCGAGCTGCCCCAGCAGTTTGGCGGCGACAGCCCCTGCGGCCACCCGGCCAATGGTTTCCCGGCCAGAGGAACGGCCACCGCCCCGGTAATCCCGGAACCCATATTTCATGTCAAAGGTATAGTCTGCATGGCCCGGGCGGTAGTAGGATGCAATGTCCCCATAATCCCTTGAACGCTGGTCTTGATTAAAAACCAGAAGGCTGATAGGGGTTCCTGTGGTTTTCCCTTCAAAAACGCCAGATAAGAGTTCCGCAGTATCTGGCTCATTCCTCTGGGTGGAAAATTTATTCTGCCCGGGCCTGCGCCTGTTTAAGTATTCCTGTATATCTGCTTCTGTAAGGGGAAGGCCTGCAGGGCATCCGTCGATGACAACGCCGATGCCTTTCCCATGGGATTCCCCCCAAGTTGTGATTTTAAATTGACTGCCAAGTGTTGAACCTGCCATAATGGACCTCCTGATGGTTTATCCTTAAAATTTGTTTGCTGTGAACACCATGGGTGTGAACAGTAACAATTATAACGGACCTTCCCCAAAAAAGAAAGTATTTTATTTGAGAAAAGAGGGAGATTCTGCTATACTGGGTTTACAGCAAGGGAAAGGAGCAAGAAATGAAACTGGCAGATGGAAAAGACGCTGTCCGTGATTGGATTAATCTGTGCCTTTCGAAAGCCCCAAAGGAAGTGGACGGCGAGAAAATCCCAGATGGCAGGGAGTATGGGTGTATTATCGGAAGATTGGTAAGGGGAACCATTGACAGGCCGGCAGGGACATCCCATCCCCGCTACCCAGCATTGGTTTACCCCATCAATTACGGGTACGTAGATGGCATATTTGCTGGTGATGGCGCGGAGCAGGATGTGTATTTGTTTGGGACAGAGGAGCCTTTGGAACAATTTGAAGGCAAGGTAATAGCAGTGTGGCACCGTTTTGACGACGTGGAGGATAAATGGATTGTGTCTTTGGACGGAAAAGATATTGCGGATGATGAAATTTTAAGGGGCATTTTTTTCCAAGAGCGGTTTTTTTGCGGAAAATTGTATCGGCAGCGTCACAGGATGGGATTACCACGGGATATATGCTAAAAAAGCTTCCCACATCCTAAAAATAGAGATTTCAGTTAAGAAAGGAAACCAACCCAATGTATAAACTATTAAAACAAGAAGGCCGTGCCAAGCGCGGCGAATTCCATACGGTGCATGGGGTGATCCAAACCCCGGTTTTTATGAACGTAGGCACAGCGGCAGCCATCAAAGGCGCCGTGTCCACACAGGATTTGCAGCAGATTAAGACCCAGGTGCAGCTTTCCAACACCTACCATCTCCACGTCCGCCCGGGGGACCAAGTAGTAAAGGAACTGGGCGGGCTCCACAAATTTATGGTCTGGGACAAGCCCATCCTGACAGATTCCGGCGGGTTCCAGGTCTTTTCCTTGGCGGGCCTGCGGAAAATCAAGGAGGAGGGGGTGTATTTCCATTCCCATATTGACGGGAAAAAGATTTTTATGGGGCCGGAAGAAAGCATGCAGATCCAGTCCAATTTGGCTTCTACCATTGCCATGGCTTTTGACGAGTGCCCTTCCAGCGTGGCAGACCGCGGCTATGTGGAGCATTCCGTTGCAAGGACTTACCGCTGGCTGAAACGGTGCAAAAAGGAGATGGCAAGGCTGAATGGGCTGGAGTCCACCATTAACCGGGACCAGATGCTTTTTGGCATTAACCAGGGGGCTGTTTTTGACGATATCCGGGTGGAACATGCCAAGCAGATAGCGGAACTTGGTTTGGACGGGTATGCCATCGGGGGGCTGGCCGTAGGTGAGAGCCATGAAGAAATGTACCATATTTTGGACGTCACCGTGCCGCACCTGCCTTTGGAAAAGCCTACCTACCTGATGGGGGTTGGGACGCCAGCCAATATTTTGGAAGGGGTGGAGCGGGGCGTAGACTTTTTTGACTGCGTTTACCCCAGCCGGAACGGACGCCATGGCCACCTTTACACCAACCAGGGGAAAATTAATTTATTTAACCAGAAATATGAGCGCGATCCCAAGCCCATTGAGGAAGGATGCCAGTGCCCAGCGTGCCAGCATTACAGCAGGGCATATATCCGCCACCTCCTGAAAGCCAAGGAAATGCTGGGAATGCGGCTGTGCGTGCTCCATAACCTGTATTTTTACAACACCATGATGGAGGAAATCCGAGATGCCTTGGACGGGGGGCGGTTCCATTCTTATAAGGAAGAAAAGCTTTACGGCATGGGGCAGATAAAAGAGGGAAGGCGCCCATAAAAGGGAGCCATTCCCACTGCCATGCCCAAGAGAACTGGCGATATTCTATAAAATTTTTATAAAACCTTGAAAATAGCTTGCCCTTAGCCATTATTTTGTGTACAATGGTATAAGCGCGTAAAAAAGTGCAGTAAGAGAAAATAGAGCGGACTGCAGCAGGGGGGATAAGAACTGCAGGATATGGTATCCCACGGGGGATTTCCCTGTATCCTGTTTCGTTCCTGCCCGAACGGCAGTTCCAATTTAGGAGGAAAAGAAATGTCTATTTTAGCCCAAACAGAGGCGGCGGCCGGATTTTCCATTATTTGGATTGTAATCATGCTGGTAGCTCTTTATTTCATGATGATACGTCCGCAGCAGAAGGAAGCCAAGAGGAAAAATGCAATGCTATCCGAGCTGAGGGTAGGGGATACTGTCCTGACTACCAGCGGATTTTATGGGATGGTGATTGATATTACAGACGATACCGTGATTATGGAATTTGGGAACAACAAGAATTGCCGGATTCCCATGCAGAAAGCGGCGATTGCAATGGTGGAAAAGCCAGAAGATGCAGTGGAAAAAGAAAGCAAATAAAAAGGGGCTGTTGCAAAATACAGCCCCTTTTGGTTATTGATTGATTTCCAAAACAGTGTGGTAAGCGTCGTGGATGGCGTTCAGCGCCATGCCCGGAGCTTTTTTTGCATCTCCGACCAGGTATGCGGGGATGCCCAATTTTTGGCATACCTCCTGCAATGCCGTTGTTTCTGTGGATTTGGTTCCTACTGCCATGATAACCAGGTCGGCCTGTAAGGAAATCTCTTTTCCTTCTTTTTGGGCAATCACTTTGTTCCCTTCAATGGCCTTGCAGACGGTATCTGTATGTACCGTTATTGGCAGTTTTGCCAGTGAGGACTGTGACGCAATCTTACGGAGCTGTCCCAGTTCGGTAAGTACCTCATGTTTCATTTCCAGGATATCTGCCTGTATGCCTTTGTCTGCCAGGTATTCTGCACACTCAAATCCTACCAGCCCTCCGCCAATTACCACTGCAGTTTTTCCAGAGATTTCCCTGCCTTCAAGGAGGGTATGGGATTTTATTACAATCTCATTGCCACTCCCTTTTATATCAGGGACAATAGGAACAGAGCCCGCGGAAATAATCACTGCATCTGGATGCATTTCTTCGATCATCCCTGGTGTAACCTCTGTATTCAGATGCACCTCAATTCCCTGGTCCGTTACATTTGCTGCGGCCTTCGCTGCCGCGTACCCAAAATCGCTTTTCCCAGGCGCTGCGCCGGCAAGGACGAACTGCCCTCCCAGACTATTTTCTTTCTCAAAGATTACTGGCTCATTTCCTGTTTTTTTCAGGTCTAATGCCGCTTCGATCCCAGCAATGCCCCCACCTATCACCATAACCTTTTTCGGGGTATGCGTCTGCTTTAGCGCCCATGCTTCTTCTTCCAGCAGGGCCGGATTCCTCATACAAGTAATGTGCTTTACGTTTGGGTCGTATAAGGAAGCAACGAAATAATCATAGCACCCCTGATTACAGCCGATGCAATAGCGAATGTCGTTGAGCCGCCCTTCCTGTGCTTTGTTACAAAAGTCGGGATCTGCCAACTGCGCCCGTGCCATAACAATTAAGTCTGCTTTGTCTTCCTGTAAGATTTGTTCAGCGTATTCCGGGGTATTGATCCGGCCGCAGGGCATAGTCAGCATTCCAGTTTCTTTGCGGATACGGGCGGCGTCTTCTACATTGAAGCCTTTTGGAATATCCACAGGAGCAACTTCATAGATCGTTGCATCTGTCACAATATTCCCCCTGGAAATATTAAGGATATCTACGCCGGCTTCCTTTGCATCTTTGCAGAATGCGATGACGTCTTCTAATGTCAGCCCTCCTTTCAGCATGTCGTCGTGGCAGCCAATCCGCATCAGCAGCGGCATTCCTTCCGGCATACTTTCCCGGATTGCCCGGATACATGCCAGTGGGAATTTTTTCCTGTTTTCAAAGCTGCCGCCCCAGCCATCGGTCCTGTGGTTCAGCCCGCCAGACAGCATGGAATGCGGAAGGTAATTATGTGCGCAGTGGAACTCCAGGCAATCAAAGCCAGCTTCTACGGCTCTTTTTGCAGCCGTCTGGAACGCATCAATAATAGAATAGAGCCGTTCTTCTGTAATCCCCGGTATGGTGTATTCTGCAGATACAGGCATGTCATTTGGGACAAGAACCTGTACGGTCTGGTCGCTGGCCACTGCAAGGCCGCCCTGCCAAAGCTGTACACAGGTCTTTCCGCCTGCGGCATGGACAGCGTCGTTTAAGTTCCGCAATCCCGGAATATACTTATCCTCTGCAATGGATAAGAATCCGCGGGGAGCGCTTGCGGCGTCTATCGAGGTTACCTCTATTGTATTCAGGCCGCAGCCGCCTTTTGCACGGGCCACGTGGTACGCAATCAGTTTGTCAGTAACCCCTTTGCCGTCTTCGCTCTCTGCGCTTTCGTGGGTTCCCATGGCACTCATAACTACGCGGTTTTTCAGTTCCAGATCTCTGATTTTAATGGGTGAAAATAATTTTTCAAATGGCATTTGTATTCCTCCTTTGTAAAAATAAGATTAAATTAAGTATGCGCACCTGCACAAGGGCCCGTTTTGTACCCTGTATGGAAGCATATGCGTTTCCCTTCCATTGGGTGGTTAGCAGATATTAGCATTTTACCATATATTTTTTCGTTTGAACAGCTTGTGAAACAAGGGCATAGGGTTTGCTGCCCAAATGGGGCTGAGAAAGCCCCTCCCATATCTGCATATCATAGTATAAAATCACATCATAACCGCAGCTTATAAAAGCCATGAAAAAGAAAAATGCCTTTTTTAGTTGAAATCCGCGGTTAAATATAATATAGTAGTACTTGTAATTTTTTATCAGGACTAGAGCGTGTTTGCGGGATTCACTGGCAGCCGGGACGGATAAGCCAGCAGCAGGAAGGCAGGGGCGCCGGAACATAGAACAGCAGGGAGGAATAGAAGCATGGATTATAAAATTGGAGTGATTTCCGGGGACGGCATCGGGCCGGAAATCGTAACAGAAGCAAAAAAAGTACTGGTCAAAGTAGGGGAGGTATATGGCCATGCCTTTTCCTATGAGGAAATATTGATGGGGGGCGTATCCATTGACGCCACGGGAGTCCCGCTGACGGAAGAAGCCATTGCGCAGGCAAAGGCGGCAGACGCAGTGCTGATGGGCTCCATCGGTGGGAACACAAGCACCTCCCCATGGTACCAATTACCGCCAGGGCTAAGGCCGGAAGCAGGGCTGTTAAAGCTGCGCAAGTCCTTAAACCTGTTTGCAAACTTAAGGCCTGCATATTTATATGAAGAACTGAAAGAAGCATGCCCTTTGCGGGACGACATTATTGGCGAAGGGTTTGACATGATGATCATGCGGGAGCTGACGGGAGGCCTGTATTTCGGGAACCGGGTGACGGAAGAACGGGACGGGGTGCTGACGGCGGAAGACACCCTGACTTACAATGAACATGAAATCCGGCGGATTGCAAAGCGCGGGTTTGACATTGCCAGGAAGCGCAGGAAAAAAGTTACCAGCGTGGACAAGGCAAATGTGCTGGATTCCTCAAGGCTTTGGCGGAAAGTTGTAGAAGAAGTGGCAAAAGAGTACCCGGACGTGGCATTGGAGCATATGCTGGTAGATAACTGTGCCATGCAGCTAGTAAAAGACCCAAGGCAGTTTGACGTGATCCTGACAGAAAATATGTTTGGCGATATTTTGTCCGATGAAGCAAGCATGGTGACAGGCTCCATTGGGATGCTTTCCTCCGCCAGCTTAAACGATACCAAATTTGGGCTGTATGAACCAAGCGGCGGTTCTGCGCCGGATATTGCCGGGAAAGGGATTGCCAACCCAATTGCCACAATCTTAAGCGCGGCAATGCTCCTGCGTTACTCCTTTGATTTGGACCAGGAAGCAGACGCGGTAGAGTCTGCCGTTAAGCAGGTCTTAAAGGAAGGCTACCGCACCATTGACATTATGCCCCAGGAGGAAGGGAAAAAATCCTCCGTTACCCAAGTCGGCACCGTGCAGATGGGCAGCCTGATTGCAGAGAGGATAACAAAATAGAAAGAGAGGAGAAACTATGCAGCTGACAGGAGCGCAAATTGTTATTGAATGTCTGAAAGAGCAAGGCGTGGATACTGTCTTTGGCTACCCGGGAGGAGCCATTTTAAATGTGTATGACGAGTTATACCAGCATAGGGAAGAAATCCACCATGTGCTGACTTCCCACGAACAGGGGGCAAGCCACGCAGCGGACGGGTATGCCCGTTCCACCGGGAAGGTAGGGGTATGCTTTGCGACCTCCGGGCCCGGGGCTACCAACCTTGTGACAGGGATTGCCACCGCATACATGGATTCTGTCCCCATGGTAGCCATTACCTGCAATGTAGGCGTATCCCTGCTTGGGAAAGACAGTTTCCAGGAAATTGACATTGCGGGAATCACAACCCCTATTACCAAGCATAATTTTATTGTAAAAGACGTAGGGAAGCTTGCGGAAACCATACGCCGTGCCTTCCGCATTGCCCAGAAAGGCAGGCCAGGGCCGGTATTGGTGGATATCCCCAAGGACGTGACGGCAAATAAGGCGGAATTTACCCCGGTTTCCATAGAAAAAGAAAAACGCTGCTGTGAAAGCATCACAGAAGAAGCCCTGGAACAGGCTGTGAAAATGATCGGGAAATCCAAGAAGCCCTACCTGTTCGTAGGGGGCGGGGCAGTCATTTCCGGGGCCAGCAAAGAGCTGCTGGAATTTGTGGAAAAGGTGCAGGCCCCAGTGGCCGATTCCCTGATGGGGAAAGGGGCATTTGACGGGAACCACCGGCTGTACACCGGGATGCTGGGCATGCATGGGACGAAGACCTCCAATTATGGGGTCAGCGAGTGCGACCTCCTGATTGCAGTAGGGGTCAGGTTCAGCGACCGCGTAACCGGGAATGCCAGGAAATTTGCACCCCATGGGAAAATCCTGCAGTTTGACATAGACCCGGCAGAAATCAATAAAAATATTGTGACGGACGCCCATATCATCGGGGATATCAAAGAAATCCTGCTCCGCTTAAACCAAAGGGTTGCCCAGCAGGACCATGGGGAATGGATCCAGAAAATCATGGACTACAAGGAGAAATTCCCGTTGAAATACCAGCAGGAAGGCTTAAGCGGCCCCTGCCTGGTCGAAGAAATTTACCGCCAGACAAAAGGGGACGCCATACTGGTGACGGAAGTAGGGCAGCACCAGATGTGGGCGGCGCAGTTCTATAAATTCAAGCAGCCGCGTACATTGATTACATCGGGGGGCCTTGGGACCATGGGCTATGGCCTTGGGGCAGCCATCGGGGCGCAGATGGCAAACCCGGGGAAACGCGTCATCAATATTGCCGGGGACGGGTGTTTCCGCATGAACATGAATGAGATTGCCACGGCAGTGCGCCAGAAGCTGCCTTTGATCCAGGTGGTAGTAAACAACCATGTGCTGGGGATGGTGCGTCAGT
>OFHA01000969.1_pt1 | contig 22346 bp, 45 predicted proteins | sample 1521891 | NCBI WGS metagenome assembly OFHA01 (sample SAMEA3504089, study PRJEB24116) | mouse gut metagenome | biome: mouse gut; feature: mouse-associated habitat; material: faeces | place: Denmark | collected 2011
TAGCCGATGGGCATATTGGCATTGCCGAAGATCAGCTTTCCCTGCCGGATGGATGCCTCGTTCACGAATTTGATACGTTCGCTGGTGGTATCTACCTCATTCTGGCCGATGGAGAGTACCACGTTCAACTGCAGGCGTCCGTCTCTGGTTTCCATGTTGATGCCCGGCTCACTGGCAGATATCCAGTATACGCCATGTTCGTCCAGGATTTCCTGTACTTTATAGAAGTCAGACATGTTGCGGAACCACCGGTCAAGCCGCCAGAAAAGGATAACGTCGATTTTGCCGGCTTTTACGTCGGCAAGCAGGGAATGTATGGCTTTACGCTTTTTCAGCTCTTTACGGGCCGTTTTGCCCTCGTCAGCGTAGACCCCTGCTATGGTCATGTTGTGGCTGGCGGCGTATTGCCATAGATAGTCCTTCTGGGCTTCTAAGGATTTGCCGTGCATCATCTGCTCTGACGTGGATACGCGGATGTAGATTCCGCAGCGTTGGATTTTCTCTGCCATTATATCACCTTCCTTTGTAATGTTATGAAAAAAGAGTATAAAAAATACACCTGTACAGGTGCTGGAGGATCGTGGTATAATCAGCTTGGGAAAACTGTTCAATCCTTCGGGTGTACAGTATTTATATGAGCCGTTCCTGTTGGTAGCAGGGGCGGTTTTTTGTTATGAAACGTAATACTTTTAATAAAGAGTCAATAACATTTTTTACATGGTTCGTATCCTGATGCCTGCGCTTGGGATATAGATACCTGTGTTGGATTATTCATATTACTACAACTGGAATTACTATGGTACTTTGCGCCTGACTGTGGAATCCACACCATATTTTCTTGAGTTTGCATTTGAGCTGCCTGAGCTTCGGCTTCAGCCTGTGCTTGTGCCGCTGCCTGAGCTTTAGCAGCTTCTTCCGCTTGCTCTTCCTCTAATGTTTGGGCGATTCTGGAAGCAACGGTATTTAATTCATCATCAGTTAGCGAATCAAAAGGCAGCATCCGTTCCTGATATTCTTCATAAGCGGAAAGCGTATTATCTAATCTTGTCTGAGTAGACTTAAAATCAGAGGCGGTTTTATTGTAGCTGGATTGTAGAGAGTCATATTCTTCCTGTAAAGTCATATAGTCGCTTTTCAAGGACTCATAATCTGCTTTTGATACTTTGCCAGATAACGAACCGGCAAACAGTAAAATTAAAATCATACTTGTTATCATCCAAATTAATTGCGGTTTATCGTGAATGGTTTTTTTTAGAATATCTGGCAATTTGGAAGAAGTAGTTATTTCTGTTTGAGTTTCTTTGGATAAATTATTTGCTTTTTTACCCATATTCTTTCCTCTTTTCTTTCGTATTTTTGAGTACAGAGTTACGTGATAAGTATAAAGTGTATTGTCAGCATTTACCAGACACTATCATTTATAAATTATCCCCATATAAGAAGCGCCGTTTCATACTATAAAGTTAAATTCAATTTTTTCAGCAAGTCTTCCTGAGAAACAAAATCATGACAGTCAGGGTTTTTGTCTATATCATCAAGCATTTTTAAATCCCATTCATCGGGATCTACTTCTTCGATATCATCCCATGAACGTTGGGTTAGATTATTAATTACAAAGTTCCATACTTTTTCTGCATCAGAATCATTCATTACGGTAACAGCACCTAATATTCTTTCTTTTATGGCATTCATTTTGAGACCTCCCCTATTTATAAATTTGTCCGCGATTATCAATTTTTTCGATGTATAGGATATTTCCGTAATGGTCAAAAATGATGCGGAAATTTCCAACACGAAGCCTAAATCCCGTTCTTCCCTGCAATTTTTTAACGTCGCCGTTTGGCAGATTGTTGATCGCACTTACAATTCTCTTTTGCGTTATTTTATCCTGTTTGCCGAGAAACTTTACAGCCTGTTTAGAATAATTAATTTGCATGAATGAATCACCATCCTTTTATTTGTATGCTAAATATTGTAAGTTCAGTTGTCTATATAAGTAGGAGAGTAAGTTATCCACATACTTATCAACAAAAATCAAACATGTATTCGTAAATTTCTCTTTAAATTATTACCAAGCTGTGGTAATATAAAAACAAGGAATTTTCGAACGTGCGTTTTAAAAACTGAACGGAGGGATTACATATGAGTGCTGAAGAGTACAAACAAGCAATTATCGAAATTGTATCAACAAGCCAGGACATCGAATACCCAATGGCGGTTTACGCATTTGCAATGCATTATCCAGACAAAAGCAAGAAGAAGGAATAGCTTTTGCTATTATTTTTTCTTTGCTAAAGTGTCTGAAAAATCTTTGAAGAAATCCAGTAGTACCGTTTTGTTGATTGGTGAGAGTTTACTATATGTAACAACCAACGATTCAAAAAGGGGATCCTTTTCCCCGAGCAGGGCAGCAGCCTGTGCAATCAGGTCGTTTTCTTCTGGATGAAGGAACATGTCTTTTTATACTTTCCACCGATGCCCGCAATTTTGACAAACTGCATATGTAACTGTATTCGTCTTCTTTCTCAACATAAGTGGGATTACTATTAAAAGTCCTAAGACTGTACATGCAAGTAGTATGTACAAGCATATAGTCAAACAACCTGTCCCCCTAGATTCACTTACAGTCTGATATTGAATATTAGAACCTCCGCATTTTTTGCATACCAGAACTTTATCTTCTCTTTCTTTTAATGTATTAAAACGCTTGTAGGCATTATCTTATTAGTGAAACACATTTTCCAAACGTATCTTTTATCAATTCTTTAATTCCATCCAATTGCTCCAAATCATCAAAATAATATTCACATTCATAATCCGTATCTTCAAATTTTCTAAGAGAAAGCATATTTCTATTCTTTTGGAAGTATACTCTGCATATCCATTTGTTATGGGATTCTCCAATTTGCATATATGTGTATCTGGATGTTTTTTTGTATGTAATATTTATGTTAGTATTAAACATATTTTTTATATAATCCATTGTTTCAATTTCTTCTACAGACAAAATAGCCTCTTTTGATTGTGAAGATGTATCCGACTCAGGAGAAATGACAGAGCTGATTCTGGTAGCTATTGTATCGTTCGTATACTCATTGATCGCACTTTTTACCATTCCTCTAAATTTATCCAGAACAGCCTGAGTTTTTGTTCCTTGGTAGACATTCTTTATAATTGCCTTTACCAATTGATCTGACGGTTCCTGGAATTGCTTCTTTATAGATTCCTTAACCAATGACATATATTTCAAATCGGATGCATTATTCAGAATATTTCTCAGATCAAAATTATCTTTATGGAATTGTTTTAACTCTTCTATTTTATCTTTTTTTAAATCCAAAAGATTAAATTCAAAAAATGGCACAGAATCCATTTTATTTACTTCTTCCAAATCAGAAAAGAATTTATATATTATTCCGTTTGTTAATATGCCAAACCGCGCTTTAGTTACCATGAAATAACGAATAAGTTGATTCATATGCTTTACTGTTAAATTTGTATTTGCAGATTTAGCCTCAATAAGAATAAGCGGATCCCCATTATTAATGATAGCATAGTCTACCTTTTCGCCCTTCTTTATCCCAGTATCAGCAGTAAATTCTGGAACAAATTCAAGTGGATTGAACACATCGTATCCTAGCAATTGGAAGAATGGAAGGATAACAGACGTCTTGGTAGCCTCTTCTGTGCATATATTATCTTTAATATGTTCGATTCTTTTTGAAAATTGAGTTATTTCTTCAATAAAATCCATTTTCTATACTCTCTTTCTTTAGTTTATTCATCCTTATATTGAGAAACTTATATAAACGTCGGAGCGGTTATATGTTATTTAAGCCTTAATCTTATCAGTTCTTCCGAATATCCAGTCAGCCTTGATAGCTGCTCGGTAGTGTTTCTACAGTTTTCTGAAATAATTTCATTTGGAACTAACAATTCCATTGCGAATTTATCAGCTTCTGTTTCATAAGGTGCAGTCTTCAAATATGTTCTGGTATCCATGAAGACTGTATTTTCTTTACGATGCATGAGCATATGCCCTAATTCATGCGCACAAACAAATTTTCGTTCGTACTCTGGCAAATGTTCATCTATGTATATAATGTTATTTCTCTGAAAGTATTGATAAAAGCCGCGTACATCAATAAGCGGTGCAAATACCAGAATGGTGTTCATGCCCTGTATGATTTCAAAAGGGTTTCGGCTCTGGTATTTCTTAGCAAGTGAATTTGCTAATTTTTTTATATCATCCATATCATCAATCCTTTTTGTACTTTTTAGGAGTGTACTTCTCTTTATTCTTCTTTTTAGCCATCTCCATCCCGATCTGCATGGCTGAGAGGATGGAATCTATAGCTTCAGGACTGGCAGGCTGACCGTCAAACATGAGCCCGTCTTGCTTAAGAAGTTGTTCTGTATTGGACAGAATTTCTTTTATGTCCTTTTCATCTCGTGGTTTTAATTGAGGTTCTTTGGTGCTTTCTTTTCCATCCATAAGATATTCAATTGAAACATTGAAATAGTCAGCTAATTTTTGGACTTTTTCCATACTGGGTTTATTGGTGTTTACTTTACATAAAGAACCTCTGGCAAATCCAAGTTCTTTTTCTACGCCGGTAACGGTTACTCTTTTTATTTTGCATAGTCTTTTAATAGTTTCATATGTCAGCATAATTTCCCCTTAAAAAGTTGAAAATTTCACGCAAAAACTATTGACATATTGAAAATATTACGTATAATATAAAGTGTGAGTTGAAAATATTGCGTAATTCAATATGACTAAAATATTCTTGCTATCAGTTTGTGGTAATTCTGATTATAGAATATTTTACGCTATAAGTCAATATATTTTACGTAATATTTTCAAAACCAAATGTTCGAAAGGAGGATAGAAATGTCATTATACAAAAATGTAAAGACAATGTGTGCAAACAGAAATATTTCTGTGCGTATGTTAGAGAACAAACTAGGGTTTCCAAGAAGTAGTATTTGTAAATGGGATACAAATACTCCTGGTGTGGATAAGGTTAAAAAAGTAGCTGATTACTTCGGTGTATCTATCGAATATTTCCTTAGTGAAGAGAAGGAAGCTGTTTAGATAAGCATAACACATTGGGTGTACAGAAATCTGGACAGCTAGAAAAAATTATTTATTTGTGGAGAAGGAGGAGGTGTGAGATGTTAAAAAAGATTTATCGGGAATTAGTGGAGATTAAGGAAGAACTTCAAGCTATTCGAAGCAACTTGAAGTCCTTGGATAATGAGCATTATTTAGATAAAGATACTATGGCTCGTCTTGTTCGGAAAGCCAATCGTGATATAGACGCAAGGTATCAAGGGTAATTATCTGGTTTACAGTTATGATCTTGCTTGTAAGTTCGGTTGGAGATAACGACTGATGGGCGTGAAAGTGTTCTTGGATAACTTCTTCCGTAAGTTGGTTTAACTCATCTTTTGATGAGTTATAAATTCTTTGAATGGTTTCAAATTGTATCCTCCTTTCTTTCGTATCAGACATGGCAGTGTCCTGTACTTAGAATATAGGGGAGATGGAAGAAATTGGCAATACGGAAGAACCAGAAGTGATGGAAAGCAGTCCAGGGAGAAGGTGGTGTAGATGGCAGACAGTATTCAGATTAACAACAGTATAGAGTTATCCAAATGTGATAAAGAACGTCAGGAGCAGAGGCTTCTCTCTTACGTAAGGAAATGTGCGGAGAGAAAGGGGGCAAAAGGCCAGGTTGGAAAGTAGGAAACAAGTACAACCAGTGATTCATACATATTTAGAGGGGTGGTGTGAGTGAAGTTAGAAATAGTAAGTATGGTTCGGATCAATGGGGTAGAAATGCTCCAAGACGAGATACCAGTAGAAGAATTCCGGAAGATGCTGGAAAAAAAGCTGGATGAAACTATGAGAAACCTTGGACTTGAAAGGATAAAGACCGCCTGAGGGGCGGCATGGAGGGACAGGCTATTGAAGAGAAAGCGTATTGCTGCGGCGTTTATTGCTGCAGGCGTGGTTCTGATTATTGGCTCTGTCGGAGCCTGTGAAGCCGAAGCATATTCGCTCCTGCATGGGGCGTGCTGCACAGGGGCAGGGTTTGCGCTGGTGTATGCCGGCAGGAAGATAGCGTAAGGGAGGAGATGCGAGGATGGATAAAGAAAGATGGGCAAAGATCGCCTTTGAGATGCAAGGTTATATTGATGCCATGGAACGGATCGCCAAGCGTGAGAAGCTGGATACAGTGGTAATATCCCTGTCCGGGATGCAGGAGAAGGAACACGGAATTCTGACATCAGTTCTCTATTCAGATGGAGGCGTACACTATGAGTCATTAGTGAGGAATGACAGGAGCATTGAGATCAGCAAGGGGTTTGATAAGTATATATCCTATATACGTACATAAAAAGAGTACCCATAATGGCTGGCAGGCCGGGTACCCAAGAAAATTTTTGATACAGTCATTATACAGTAAGGAAGGGGAAGCGTCAAATGAAAAAAATTTGAATTAACCAGCGAATTTATCACAAATATATTCGGAGTCAAATTATTCCGAATTAAGGCACTTGTGGAATTTGGGGATATAAGAAAGGATGAACTTGGCGGGTACATAGAAAAGGAAGAGAATCTGGAACAACAAGGCAGCGCTTGGGTGTACGGAAACGCTAAGGTGTGCGGAGACGCTAAGGTGTACGGAGACGCTGAGGTGTGCGGAAACGCTGAGGTGTGCGGAGACGCTGAGTATACCATAGCCAAAGGATTTGGACGTGAATTCCGTGCTACGACATTTTTCCGTGAGAAGAATAAATCCATAGGTGTAAAATGTGGCTGCTTCTATGGTTCGATTGCAGAATTCCGGGATAAAGTGAAGGAAACACATGGTGGAAGTAAAACGGCTAAAGAATATCTAATGCTTGCAGATTTAATGGAATATAAGTTTTCGGAGGAGGAGTAGCGTTAATGGAGCATATACCTGGTTATGATGCATGGAAAACGGCGCCTTTAGATGATCCGGATCCAGAAGCATACTGCGCGCAGTGTGGCGTCCCTTTATATCCAGGAGATTTGATTTATACAATTGACGGCGGTATATGTGAAGATTGCCTGGAGTGTTCGTATAAAGATATTGTATAGGGGTGATAACGTGTATTTTAGCAGGGATATATTCGGTGAGTTTTATGCGAATGTTGATCCGGAATGTGATAGGTTTGAATATGGCATTCCAAGCAAAACTTCTTTGAAGAGGAAAAGACAGGCCTATGAAGAGGCGGAAAGGGGGATAAGGAGAATGAGTACATTATATGAAATCACAGGCGATTACCTCCGCTTGTTGGAAATGCTGGAGGAAGAAGAAAGCATTGACCCGCAGGCATTTCAGGACACCCTGGAGGGAATCAAGGGGGAGTTCGAGATTAAGGCAGACGGATGTGCGAGAGTGCTGAAAGAGTTGTCAGCAGAAGCCGGAAAATATGACGCTGAAATTCAGCGTATGACAGCAAGGCGGGATTCGCTCAATAACCGCAGTAATATTTTAAAACAGCATTTGTATGACAGCATGAAAGCCACAGGCAATCTGAAATTCAAGACGGATTTGTTCAGCTTTGGAATCCAGAAAAACGGCGGATTACAGCCGATGGAGATTTTGCCGGACGCTGCAATCCCGGACGAATACTGCCGGAAAGAGCCTGACAACATGAAAATCCGTGAAGCACTCAAAAACGGCGCAGAACTGCCTTTTGCGGTGCTGAAAGAGCGAGGAGATCATTTGGTTATCAGATAAAAAATCATAGGAGGATAGGGAAAATGAAAGTATCAAAAATCATTATCAAGAATCTGTTCGGAATAACAGAGCAGGAATTGGACAGCCGTAGCGTGGAGCTGATTGGCGAGAACGGAACCGGAAAAACGTCCGTGATTGACGCTATCAAGTATGCGCTGACTAACAAATCAGACCGGGACTACATCGTGCGGAACGGCGAGACGGAGGGCGAAATTATCATTGAAACGGATACCGGCTTGAGCATCAACAGGAAATCCAGGACAACACAGACGGATTATAAGTCTGTCAAACAGAATGGAAATATCGTTCCCAGTCCGGAAGCGTTCCTGCGTGACATTATCACGCCGTTACAGTTACAGCCGATGGAGTTCATGCGGATGGGAAAGAAAGAGCAGAACGCCACAATCCTTAATATGATTGATTTTCCGTGGAACATGGAGACAATCCGGGGATGGTTCGGGGAGATTCCGGCAGATGTGAATTATGAGCAGAACATTCTGGCTGTTTTGAATGACATTCAGGCAGAGAACGGTACATATTTCCGTAGCCGGCAGGACGTGAACCGGGACATAAAGTCGAAGAAATCCGTTGTAAATGACATCAAGGCAGCATTGCCGCAGGATTATGATGGCAGCCAGTGGGAAAATGTAAATGTCGGTGAGCTGTACACGCAGATTGAGAAAATCCGCAAATCTAATGAACAAATTGAGAAAGCAAAGCGGCTGAAAGACGGATATGAGAACAAACTCCGGGCGATTGAAGCCGACAGAGATATTGCCTTGTCTGCCCTGAACAGCGAAATGGCAGCAAAGGAGCGTAACATTGAGACGCAGCTTGCCACACTGAAAGAGCAGATTAATTCCCTTGAAAAAGAGAAATCCGGCTTATCTTCTGTTAGAGCAGACCGAGAGAAGGTCATTCAGAGCGAATATCGGGAGAACGTGGCAAAGCATGAATCAATGGTAATGTCATATTCAGAGTATGTTGATATGGAGCTGCAGCCGGTTGATGCGCTGCTGAAAAAGGCAGAAGATACCGAGAAGATGAAGTCTCATATCAACGAGTGGCACCGGATGCTGTCTTTACAGAAAGATATTGAAGAACTGACAAAGAAGTCCACTTCCTACACGGAGAAGATTGAGAAAGCCCGGAATCTGCCCGGTGAGATTTTGGAGAAAGCCACGATTCCGATTGAGGGATTGTCTGTCAAGGATGGTATTCCGCTTATCAATGGGTTGCCGGTGAGCAATCTGTCAGAGGGTGAGAAGCTGGATTTGTGTATTGATGTGGCAATCCAGAACCCGGCAGGCTTGCAGATTATCCTTATTGATGGAGTGGAAAAGTTGTCTACAGAAATGCGTGAGCGGCTGTACAGCAAGTGTAAGGAAAAAGGGTTGCAGTTCATATCTACCAGAACCACAGATAGTAAGGAATTGACTGTGATTGAACTGTAACTATGGGAAAGGCGGGGCAGTTTAAAAGCTGTCCTGCTGAATTAGGAGGAAAATAAATGAATATGAAACCAGAATTAAGAGGAAAAGTAAAGAGGGCAAAAGACCTTACAGATGAAGAAATTGATAAAATGCGGTGGGAACACATTCAGCCATTAGTTGATTTTGAGTATGCTCTTTTGAAAATCAGGGAAGATAAAGGAAAAACCATAAAAGCAGTACAGCTTTATCAGCATTATTTGGATTTAAGCGAGGGCAATTCCAGTATTGCAAAGAGATTCTTTATGGAATCGGATTTTTGTGCATACTGTGAAGATGTCTGTGAGGAATTGGGAATTACCGATAATTAGGAGATTGGAGGATTAGGGAAATATGGCAACGCCAGTATTGATTATTGGAAAATCGGGTTCCGGCAAAAGCACAAGCCTGCGGAACTGTTCGGGCAATCCTGACTGGAATCTTATCAGGGTAATAAATAAGCCTTTGCCATTCAAGGGAAAGGTGGACGGGTGGAAAACGGACGATTATCAGACGATTATGAAGTGCCTTATCGGTTCAAAGGCCGGAAACATTGTAATTGATGATGCAGGGTATCTTCTTACAAATATGTTCATGAGGGGACATTCAAGCGCAGGAAAAGGCAATGATACTTTTGTCTTTTACAATAAGATTGGAGATCATTTTTGGAATCTCATTACTTTTATTACAGAAAAAGTGCAGCAAGATAAAATAGTCTATGTTCTGATGCATGAGGATAAAAACGATTTCGGAGATGTTAAAGCCAAAACAATCGGGAAATTGATTGATGACAAAGTTTGCTTGGAGGGCATGTTTACCATCGTCCTGCGGTGTATTGAGGAATCCGGCAAACATTTATTTGTGACGCAGGCATCGGACGGGGCTGTGAGCAAGTCCCCCATTGGAATGTTTGAAACGCTGACAATTGACAATGATTTGCTTTTGGTGGAAAAGGCAATCAGGGATTATTACAAGGAGGATTAGAAAAGGATGAAATTAGGTGAACTTTATAGTAGGCCTTTGCAGGAAGTATTACAGGAATTAAATCTTGTGGATATGAAAGTGCATACAGATGATGACGGAGAAGTAAAGGCTGTAGAATTGAAGTATGGAGAAAAGAGTGTAGAAAAGAAGAAAGAAACCACATGGAGGTAGGATATGCAGAAGCCTAATAATTATGAAGAGACGCAGGCCGGGGGAGGATTTATCCCCGTGGAACTTGGAGGGCATAGGCTGGTAATTAAGCAAGTCAATGAAACAAAATCAAAGACTGGAAAAGATATGATTGTTGTGCTGTTTGACTTTGCGGAGGACGATAAACAGCCGGGGTACTTTATGGAGCAGTTCCAGAACGACATCCGGCCGGATAAGAAGTGGCCTAATCAGGCAACACAGTACATACTGACAGAGGACGCAGACGGTAAATGCACACGCAATTTCAAGACATTTACAACGTGCGTGGAACACTCAAACGCCGGCTTCTCTGTACAGTGGGGGGATAAGTTCTGCCAATGCTTCAAAGGTAAGAAAATCGGCGGCGTGTTCGGGGAACAGATGGACTACTACAATGGCGAGGAAAAGAAAAAGCGTGTCCTACGGTGGTTTGTATCGCTTGACAAGGTTGCGGATGCTGCCATTCCTGATATGAGTGAGACAAAGGCATATAAGGAGTACAAGCAGGGCGGCGGTATGTCGAATATGGGCGCACCTAATGGAGATTTCATGCAGATTCCCGATGGTCTGGAAGATGAATTGCCCTTTAACTGATTGGAGAAAATATGAATGATAAAAACGTAATTTCAACACAAATAAGGCTTCCAGCAGGAATACATGAGTATATCAAGCAGGAAGCCGACCGCATGGGGATAGCACAGAACGCTTTTTTGATTATCCTCTTAGAGCAAGGAAAGAAGTTATGGGAAGCTGATGTTACTCATTTTCGGGAAGTGAAATAACCCCATGTTCCTTTTCGTAGGCTTCAACGCCGAGTTTGACAAAGTATTCAATTTGTGAATTTGTTGCTCTGCTTTCTTTCTTTGCAATATATTTTGTTTTTTTGTACGCAATTTCATCAATGCGAATTTGCGTTGCTACCCTACCGGGAATTGGTGCTGGCATGGTTTAACCTCCTTTTAGTAGCATTTTAACACTTTATAGATATTACGGTAAAGTGTCTATTTAGTAGCTAATAGATATTGACAAGCACTTTCTCCTATGTTAGTATTTAATTGCAATTAGATACTAAATAGAACCTAAAAGGAGGAAGCAAAACCATGAAAAGCAAGAAACCTACAAAAGAATTTTTAGAAAAAATTATCGCAAAGTATGAATCAAGGACAGCGGAAATCTCAACCGAAACAGCTATGGACATGATGGACACCAACGAAACAAATCATTTTCTCATGCTTCTGCAAATTGCCGACTATTACCCTATGGGTAAATCATTATCCATTATTTATGCTTACAAGGTGGGGTATTTGGCAGGAAAGGCAGGTGCAGGGGAATGAGTTTTGAGTTTGCAAACCGCATTGATAATTTGCAGTCAAAGGCTGAAATGGTGCGTAGCTTAGAAAGCGTTTTGCTTGTTGCAATATTTCATCAAGACGATTTCGCCATATCTGATTTTGAATGGGCGTTCAATCTGCTTGAAACTGTGACTTTTGAAATATCAGAGGAATTAAAGAAGCTGACAGAAACAGCGTTTGAGTACATGAGAAAGGACAGTGAAAAGAATGTCTGAAAGCAATTATTCAGTATACGTCCATACTTCCCCATGTGGAAAGAAATATGTTGGAATAACCAAACAAAACCCTATTGATAGATGGAAGAAAGGGAAAGCCTATCCGAGCAACAAATATTTTACAGAGGAAATTGAAAAGTACGGATGGGATAATTTTCAGCATGAAATTGTTGCAGAAAAACTGTCAAAGGCAGATGCAGAAGCAATGGAAATTAAGCTGATAAAAGAATTTAAAAGCGACAATAAAGAATTTGGCTACAACATCACAAAAGGCGGTGCGCCTTGCAATAGAGGATATTCTGACGAAGATAGACGGAAAGCAAGGCGTGAAAGTGAAAGGAAGTGGAAAGAGAATAACAGAGAGAAATATCTTGCGTATAGGAGAGAATATGACCGTTCTGAAAAGAGAAAAGAGTATGTAAATGCTTTAAATAAGACGGAAAAGAGAAGAAAGCACAGAACTGAATATATGCGTAAGTATAGAGAAGCAAATAGGGAAAAGATAAGAGAAATAAGCAGACGTAGTGAAGAAAAGAGGAAAAGAAATGGTGATACAAGTCGATACGAGACAGAAGAAAAATCACCACAAACAGACGGAGAAGTGGTTTGCTGAAAATGGAATAAAAACCGTTTCGGGGAAACTCTTAGTGGGTGATTATGCTATTCCGTCAAAAATGGATATTGTGGTAGACACAAAGGCAGATTTAAACGAATTGATATCTAATGTTTGTCAACAGCATGAGCGTTTCCGTAGAGAGCTATTACGAGCGAAAGAATGTGGAATAAAACTTGTGATTTTATGTGAACACGGTGACGGAATTAAGACGTTAGAAGATGTTTATTTCTACCAAAACCCACGAAAGCATGAAGTCCGGTGGAAAACGGTCAACGGTAAGCGTGTAAAGGACGTAATTTCATCTAAAGCAGTGGACGGGAACCAGCTTTACAAGTCGCTGTGTACGATAAGAGACCGCTATTCGGTTGACTTCATTTTCTGTCAGAAAGAGGAAACGGGGCGGAAAATCATAGAAATTCTTGGTGGTGCGCATGACTAAGGAAGAAATAAAAGACTTTTATTCAATGAAAGATATTCTCGACCGGTACGGATTATCGCAGCCAAACAGATCCGGATTCATATGCTGCCCATTTCACAAGGAAAATACAGCAAGCATGAAGATATACACGAAAGACTTTCACTGTTTTGGCTGTGGAGCACATGGAGATATCTTTACTTTTGTACAGATGATGGACGGAATATCGTTCAAAGAGGCATTTAAGGAACTTGGTGGGGAGACTGATAATAGTTTTTCCACCAGATTGAAAATTTACCAATCACAGAAAAAACGAGAAATGAAACAAGAAGCAGATGAAAAGCTGAAAGAATACAGAGAAATGAATTATTTAATGATGGATATTTGGAGAAATCTTCTTAAATTTGCTGAACCGCTGTCTGATGATTGGGGAGATATATACAATAAACTACAACAACAGGAGTATATCTGGGAAATATTAAATAGCAAGAAGCCGGAGGAATGTTATGAAGCCGTTAAATGGATTGAACAGGGAAGAAATTTTATCCGGTGAAATCTTTGGGGAAGTTTTAAACGAAGCAGATGAAATAAAAAGAGCTGATCTGATTTCAAACTTAAAGCTTCGCGCCAAAGAATTAGGCGTTAAAAGCCTGTTTGATGAAAAACTGAAAATTTATCAGAAGATTGATAAGGAAACGAAAAGGCAGTATAAAGGCGGCGTTTCTTCCAACAATGCGCCTCCAGATTCCAATATTGCCGATGTTCTGCAACTTCTTGATTATAAGATTGAGTATGACAATGACGGAAACGAAAAAAGCAGGAAGTTACAGCAGACGGTCAGAAACTTTGAAATCATCATGGAAAATGACAGTCGATTTGCAGGAAAGATTAAATTTGATGAATTTTCAAGACAGGAGTATTTGTCAGGAGAAATCCCATGGGAAATTGAAAACTGTGACCGTGCATGGGGAAGCCATGATGATGCAGCACTGTATTCCATTATACAGACGGATTATGGGGTGAAAAACAGGAATGATTATTTTGACGCTGTAAAGAATGTGTCAATGCGTAACAGGTTCCATCCAGTAAGGGATATTCTGAATGGCTTGGAATTTGACGGAAATGAACATATAAGAAGTTTGTTGCCGGATTATTTAGGCGTGGAAGATACAGAATACGCATATCAGGTCATGCGCCTGTGGATGCTGGGAGCCGTTGCGAGGGTGTATGAGCCGGGGTGTAAGTTTGACTATACGATGATTTTTACTGGCCCGCAGGGATTAGGAAAGAGTACATTTCTTAAAATGATGGCATTAAATGATAATTGGTTCAATGATTCGCTTGACAGCTTGGATTCTGATAAGGCAGCACAATCGCTTATGGGCAGTTGGATCGTTGAACTCGCAGAACTGAAATCACTGGCCCGGACTGCCGGCGGCGTAGAGAGCGTTAAGCGGTTTCTTACCGCAGTGCAGGACAAATATCGTGCTCCGTATGAGCGAAGAGCAGACATATTTCTTCGACAGTGCGTATTTGCCGGAACAACAAATAAAAGTGATTTCCTGCAGGATGAAACCGGAAACCGACGTTTTCTCATTATCCAGACGGGAGTAAACAAGCCTGAAAAAAGTCTTTTTGTGCCGCAAGCCATGCAGGACATGAAAGCGGCATGGGCACAGGCAGTACACATATGGAAAACAGAAAAACCGGAACTTATACTTCCGGATTCGTGCCTTGAAGAGGCGAGACGATTGCAGGATGAAAGCATGGCCGATGATGGAAAAGTTGGAATTATTACAAAGTTTTTAGAGGACAAAAAGCGTACTTGTGTTCTTGAAATCTGGAAAGAAGCACTGGCAGAAAATGGACGGCCGCAGAAGTGGCAGTCTTCCGAAATTAGTGACATTATTTTGTCAATTCCTGGATGGTCGAGGGTTAAAAGTCCGACTAATTTTAAGGAATATGGAAAACAAAAACTGTTTCGGAAAAAGCTACCATCGAATGAAAAACCGGCTACCAACCAGCTACCAAGTGCTACCAACTCATTAGAAAATAGAGAAAAATCAGAAGATGGCAGCCAAAATTCAGAAGATGGATTCATGACATTGGATGATCTTTCACAACAGGAATTACCGTTTCAATAGTAAAAAATGAGAAATTTTAGCTGTATTGGTAGGTATGGTAGCTAGATGGTAGCCTTGTAAACTCTTTATTTTACTGGGAAAATACCAAAGCTACCAAAGCTACCTATATATTTATAATTATATATATATATAAATATATAGGAAAGATAGTAGTAGTAATAATAAAGGGAAAAATTATTTTAAATTTTGTTTGAAAAATATGGTAGCTTTAGTAGCTTTGGTATTTAAGGGAGATTGTCATGAAAGGAAAAACAGAGGAAAGGCATAAAAAGATAACGCATATTCAGAACACGATATGGGAAATATACAAGGCGTTTTTAAATAATCATGATATGTCTGAATATAACAACAGATGGACGGAATTGTTGGAACAATATAGAAACAGGACAGACGAGGAATTTTTTTCATTCTGCAAGTGCCAATTTATCACATGGGAGCAGATTATAAGGAATTTTGCAGAAGAGTTTAGAAAAGAAGGAAGTGATTAAGATGGAAATGAGTACAGGAGAGATCAAACGGCAGTACAAATATGCAAAGGACAAGAAAAAATGCGTATCTATTTTGGCAGAGTTGAATTGCTGCAGTGTGGACACGATAAAAGATATTCTCGGACTGAATAAGAAATCAGGTACAAAATTTATGAAAGATCAGCATGTCACATTAAGTTCCGAAAAAATACATTCTTTATATGCAAGACTGGATGAATTGAACGAACAGATTGAGTCTCTGAAAGATGAATACGATCGTACGGCGCAAATGATTCAATCTGCAGAAAGCAGGTAATGCTATGCGTAGAAAATGCAATACCTGCCTGTGCCGGATGTGCCTGAATGTATGCAATTGTAAAGAATGTAAAGGAAAAATAGAATCCTGCGAGAATTACAGAGGTTTTAAGCAGATAAACATTTTTGAGCAGGAAGAAAAACGGCAGTATCGATCAGTTCCCCGTCAATCATGGGAATATTACGGAATCAGTAAAGAGCGATACAGGAAACTTGCGGAGTACATACAGTCTGGAAGATATGCCTCTCTAGCTTCACAGGCGGCCCATACAGCAAATAAAACGATTGCAGAGTATATTTTACTGTCTGTCACGCAAAACAAGTCATATGATGCTCTTAGAGTGAAGTGGGAGCTGAAAGAAATGGAGCGGATCCCATACTGCCGCACGGATTTTTATGGTATTCGGAGATATTTCTTTAGTATTTTTAACGAAAAAATGAAGGAGCTGGGGAAATGAAAACATTTGAACAGAAAATTGCAGAAACGGTAAATGTAAAGTTGAATGATGGTACTGTGGAAAAATTAGTTGAGCAGTACATAGAAAAAGGCGTGTCTGATGCGCTGAAAGAAGTATTTTCCTGGAACGGAGAGGGAAAGAAGCTGATTGAGAAAAAGCTGAATGAAACTATTGTTCCGGTCATTGAGCGACATGATTTTAACCAGTATCTCACAAAATTAGATGCTGTCTTGACGGAGATTGTTAATAATACAATCATTGCAGATAACAAGAAGATTCTGGAGAACTTTAAGAAGCTGATGAAAGAGCCGGAAACCAAAGAGGTTGACCTGTCAGATATATTTAAACGCTATTGTGAGCATGTTGCGAAGAATGTCAGCACAGATGATCTGGAAACCTGTTATGACGATGGAATACCTTACTATGAGCATGTGACTGCTATCATGAAAGTAGAGCATGAAGACAAAGGTTGGTTTAAATCCAGTTTTGATAATTGTATTGTCAAATTCACCTGCGAAGAGGACGAGGACTTAAATTGTCAGATAAAATTTTACAAAGGCACAAACGAAGAAAAATGGAGTTTCAGGGGGTATGGAGATTCTATCGACGTTAACTCCCTGCGCGGTATAAGTGATTTTGAAGTATTTCTGATGACCTTAAAACGTGGATTTGTGGATATTATCATGGACCAGGAATCGGCTTGTAAAGATGATATTGAGCCAGAAGAAGAGCCAGAATAGACACTTGGATAAATTACGGTTTGTTTGGGAGGTTTGGAAACATGTTTTATAACGGATATTTTTGTGATAAGTGCGGAATTGCTGTTGAATACAAGCAGCCAGTTGACAAATGGCTGCCGTCAAAAACAGATCTTATACATTTTGCAAGAGAAGACGGCTGGAGTATTGGGAAAAGGGTTTTGTGCCCTGACTGCAGAAACATAAGAAAGTAGGAAATATTTTTGCGGTATTTTTGATAAGGAATTAAGGAGGATAGGGAAGTGAAATTTAATTTGTGTGAACTCAAAACAATAGAACAGCTTTTATCTAACCGGATAAATGCTGACTATGACCCTGATGTTGACAGATTGCTCTGCAAAGTCAGAAAAGAAATCAACGATATTGATCATAAGATTAATCGGACAATAAAATGGGCTGCTAAAGAACAATAATTTGGTACAACTCCCTTCTGAATCTCCTGTACAATAGAATTAGGGAATTTAGGGGGATTGTGGAAGGGAGGGATAAATAAATGTGCGAATATTGTGAAAAAGCATTTTACAAAAATGATTACGGTAGAGAGTTTGGAAAACTCTTTCCCGAAAATACATATAAGACAGATGTTCAGATTTCATGGAAAGAGGACAAGACAGACTATAACATCTATGCGAATAATGATAATCTTGCTTGTGATGTTTCTGTACCAATTCGTTTTTGCCCTATGTGTGGCAGAAAATTTGATTAGATTTTGTGGGGATTGTGGAGGGAAAGGGAATATGGAGAGATTAACAGAATACACCGGGGAAGGGCAGGCTATTGCCCGGGTGGAAGTGTATGACGCTTATGACGACGTGATTTGTGAATTGGAAAATATCATTGCCGATAAACCACATCTTGATTTTTACAGATGTTTTCTTTCACAAGAAGAAGCCGAAGCTGCATTAGAAAAATTATAGATAAATGAAATGGTGTTAAAATGAAAAAATATGAAAGCAGGATCGAAAGAGAAAAAAGGCAATTCACGCAATGGGTTTTGTGGAAGGCCTTGAATGCGCAAAGAAAATTATAACAAACGAATTAAAGGACGACATTAAGAACGGAGTAATTGTAATTACAAATGGGACGGATAGACTTTTTGAGATCATTAATTCTGCTGGAGATATGAAGACAAAAGATTGATCAGAAAGGCAGTTTGCGGGAGAATAGGAGAAAAAGAAAAATGAGACTGATTGATGCAGACGAACTAATAAAAGATAGGGTTGAAAATGACCCTGTAGTGGTTGCGGCAAAGTGTGCGCCTACCGCCTATGACGTGGATAAGGTTGTAAGAGCAATTGAAAGAGTGTCTATCACAGAAGATAAAGTAATGTATGTAAATCCGGATTGTTTTTGTAAGTTTGTAAAATTGAAGGATGCAGTTAAGATAGCGAAATCCGGCGGCATTGAATGAAACCATTGATCATATGGGCGGTGAAACATATGCTGGTGGCGGAATAGGTAGACGCTAGGTAATGGTTTAGGGATTGGCATACGCAAAGGCGGTAGAAAGGTCGTGCGGTAATAGCTGGACTCCGTGGTGCCAATAAAACAGCAGATTATAAAATCCATTTTTATCCCCCACTAGGAGGTGCGCACACCTGTTGTATAAATCCTATGTGTGGTGAAAATCCACACCCAGTATATTATATCATAGAAAAGTTGGTTGAATGGATAAGCTAACTCCAAAGCAGAAAGCAAAGGTGAGGATATGAACACGTCAAATAATCTGTATGTGATATGGGACGAAACAGAAAAGAAGTTTGTATTTGAGTATCGGACAGGAGCCGGAAACAAGAAAAAGGCACTGTTCAACAATCCGAAATATGCAAAGAAGGCTATAACTGATTCATGCAGGTTTTATAACACGGACCGAAGCGAAGATGAATTTAAGATTTTGAGCATTGACGGAATTATTTTTGATTGAGGTGATAGAAAGTGGCGAACGTTGGCAGACCTCCAAAGTATAAAAACGTTGAGGAAATAGAAGATAAAATTGAACAGTATTTTGCAATCTGCGAGGGTGAGCCACTTCTTGATGATGAAGGGAATCAGGTGGTTAATAAATATGGGTATCCCTGCTGGATAAAGCCACCAAAGCCGCCTACGGTGACGGGATTAGCGTTGGCGTTGGGATTCACAACAAGGCTTTCTTTGCTGAATTATCAAGGAAAGAAAGAGTTTATGAACACGATTACGCGCGCGAAGACCAGAATCGAGGAATACGCCGAGAGCCGCCTATTTGACCGGGACGGATCCAACGGCGCACAGTTCAGCCTGCGGAATAACTTCAAGGGATGGAATATCGATAATGAACAGAAACTTGAAATCGAACTCCTGAAGCTGGAGAGTCAGGTTAAGGACAGCCAGCCGGAGGAAGAAGCAGAGGACAATTTCATGGACGCGCTGAACGGAACGGCGGCGGAAGTGTGGGGGGAAAGGGAGGTGGAGGAAAATGACGGAGAATGAAGCAAAATTGGTTATAAAAAGGCTTGTTGGGATAAGTCCATCTGAAAATATAGTCCGTGCGATTAATATGGCAACAGATGCACTTGAAGAAATTCAGCAGTACCGAGTAATCGGAACAGTCGAGGAATGTCAGGGGGCAAGGGAAAAGCAGAGCATAAAAAAGCCGTATTGGAGGCAAGAAGAGGGCGCAGAAGGATATGCTTGCCCATGTTGCGATATGGGAGTTGTTGACGCTAATGGGATAAGAGATACATATTGTCATTCTTGCGGACAACATTTGGATTGGAGTGATACAGATTGATCGACATCAACACCAAAATAGAGAAAGCAAGGTAGAGGAAGATGGAGAATAATACAGAATTAAAATCATGTCCGTTTTGTGGGGGACAAGCAAAATTAAAAGCAACTACAAAAAAAAGTACTGGCTTCACAATATGGTGTGAGTGCGGGAAATGCCATGCAGAAACAGAAGGATATTGCCCAGACATAAACAAAGAGGATAGTTCCATTGACAATATTGAACAGTGCAAGAAATATGCAATAGAGAAATGGAACAAAAGGATAGAATCAAAATGAGTGGTGACATCAACACTCGCATAGAAAATATCCGTAAAGGCATAGCAAAACGTGCTGCTGCCATGAAAGCAAAGGTGCAGAAGCAAGGTTTCCAGTTTAAACCATTCTCCACCAAACAGAAGAAAGTCCTCACCTGGTGGTGTCCTGCCAGTCCGGTCAAGGATATGGACGGTATCATAGCAGATGGGGCAATCAGGAGCGGAAAAACCCTTTCAATGTCGCTGTCCTATGTCCTGTGGGCAATGAATAGCTTCAATCAGCAGAATTTCGGAATGACAGGAAAGACGATTGGCTCCTTCCGGCGGAACGTCCTCTTTTGGCTGAAACTGATGCTCAAAAGCAGGGGTTATGGAGTGGTAGATCACCGGAGCGATAATCTGCTGATTGTAAGCAAGGGGAACACGGTCAACTATTTTTACATATTCGGTGGCAAGGACGAACGCTCTCAGGACTTGATCCAGGGTATCACACTTGCCGGTATGTTCTTTGATGAAGTAGCCCTGATGCCAGAGTCCTTTGTTAATCAGGCAACGGGGCGTTGTTCGGTAGATGGCTCAAAGTATTGGTTTAACTGCAACCCAGACAGCCCACGGCACTGGTTTAAGGTCAACTGGATTGATAAGGCAGAGGAAAAGCGGCTTGTATATCTGCATTTCACTATGGATGATAATCTTTCCCTGTCAGAGCGTATAAAGGCACGATACCGGGGAATGTATGTGGGAGTGTTCTTCAAGCGGTATATCCTGGGGCTGTGGTGCGTGGCAGAGGGGCTTGTCTACTCCATGTTTGACGAGGACAAGCACGTCAAAGACAAGCACATGACCGGGGAAAAAGAATGGGTTGTGTCTGTGGACTATGGAACAGTCAACCCGTTTGCTGCAGGATTGTGGGCGTTTGATGGAAAACGGGCGCAAAAGGAATCTGAATACTACTATGACAGCAAGGAAACGGGGGTTCGGCGGGATGATGAAACGCATTACCAGGAAATATGCAAGTTGATAGGGGATAGGAAATTGACCTTTATCATCGTTGACCCGTCCGCAGCTTCGTTTATTGAAACAATCAAGAAGCATAGTAAGTACATTGCCAAGGGTGCAGAAAATGACGTATTGGACGGAATACGGGTGCAGACCACATTCCTAAACAGAGGGATAATCAGCTATCACGAGGATTGTGAAGCGACCATAAATGAGTACGGGCTGTATTCGTGGGATATGGAAAGTCCAGAGGATGCTGTTATAAAGGAGTTTGACCACTGTATGGACAGCGACAGGTACTATTGCTATACATTCCTGAGGCGGCGGTTGAGGTGGAAATATTAAACAATGTGGTAAGGAGAGGATAGGGGAATGAAGAAATTAAGAAGATGTAAAGGAAAATGTAACATATATGAAAATGGAAAATGGCACAGCATGGAATTTGATTTAGGATATTTCCATGAATGGGGTATGAACTATGAAGAATTTTGCGATAGCGGCCCCGGAAATTATTCTGTTGCTATTGTTGAATTGCCGGACGGTAGAGTTGTTATGCCTGTTGCAGATGATATTGTATTTATTGATTTAGTGGAGGATTGACAGAATGAGCATTAGCGAACAGGTAAAGGAACTGAGAGCAATAGCAAATAATTTGTCTATTGGGCATAATATGCCTATTTCTTTGGCAGTAGAGCGTTTTAGGGAAGCCGCTGATACCATAGAATCCTTATCCGCAAAGTTGGCAGATATGGAGCGACCAGCGGAGAACTGCGGAAAGGAATTATTAACGATTATGTGAGGTAAAATCATGAGCTACAGAACCATTGTAAATGACAAACAGCTATAATGTAGCACTTTTTTTCTAAAAGTGCTACAAAATCAGAGAAAGTGCTACAAAAAGTGCTACACCTAAAATGCTGTATTTACAATGGTTTGTTGACGGTTAGGAGACCATTTGTAGCAGTTGTAGCACTTTTATTTAAGTCAATTATAAGGGAAAATATAACAAACCCATATTCCTTTTATACCCCTTGTAGTTTTTATATATTATATAGACTTGAGAAAAAGTGCTACAAGTGCTACATTTTGACGTAATAAATTTCATAAACCCTTGTAAACACTGGTTTTATGGTACTCTGATAGCCAAAATAAAACTGCTACAGA
>OFHA01000972.1_pt1 | contig 22324 bp, 25 predicted proteins | sample 1521891 | NCBI WGS metagenome assembly OFHA01 (sample SAMEA3504089, study PRJEB24116) | mouse gut metagenome | biome: mouse gut; feature: mouse-associated habitat; material: faeces | place: Denmark | collected 2011
CTTACCAAAAAAGAGGTATTTTTTTCCAAAGACACAAACTATTTTACACTACCTAAAATATTCGAGATAAGAGTGCTTTTATTATGACCTGCTTAACCGCAATATTTGTCTATGTTGTAGTGATTTATAATGTTTTTATAGGATAGGAAAAATACCATTTGTCGGACGAAAAAATAAGACCTCTTACCGGGTTCTCTCATTCGGTAGGAGGTCTTTTCTATTGCCTGTATTCTACTTTTACTTTCTTCTTCCTTGCTGATGAAAACTTAATAAGCAAATCATCAACAGCGTCGGTATATCTGCCTTGCTGAATAAGCCTGTTTTTTAATGCCATAAGCGACGCTATAACTCTGCGGTATTCGCTATCATCAAGATAAATGTGATATTTAGGTTCTCTCATTCTGACGACCTCCTTCTCCATTCATAAAACCTTTGGCGGATAAATTCTGTATCCTGACGTTCATCTGAAGTAATAAATATATGTACGCTGCGTAGTGCCTTTTTGATTTTTCCTGTGCGTAAAAGGTTTCGATTGCCACCTTTTCTTCCGGTATATACATCTCCAACGGTATTCCGAGTATCTCTGCACAGTCGCTTCGGACTCTGAGCTGTTTCTGTCCGGCATAGAACATAACTGCAAGTTTTGGGAATGCACTTAAGCATTCTCTTTCTCACACCTTGCACCCCATTTTTTCTATTGTCCTTTCCGCAATTTTTGCTTTCCAAGAATGACCGAGAGAACATTTCCACCATACGCTCTGCAACGAGTGTCGAAATATATGCTGTGGGGATATACCCTTATTACGCTCATAATCCCATTCTGAGAGAAGATAAGCGTCTGTAGTGGATAGTCGTTATATCCGGTTAAAACAGCTCTGTCGGCACATACGGGGCATATCGTGCCTTTCACTCTTGCTGTCACAACAGACTTCCATTCATATCCGCATCTACTGCATTTCCACCACACATTTTTCCGAGACTTTGCATTTACCATATTTGCAGTAAGCGGTAATTTTCTATCTGACCATTCCTCCGCAAGCTGCGGATGTGTTGTAGCAAAATCATTGACTCCCTTTACTAAGACCAAGCCACTGCAACAAGGACAATCGCTGTCGCCGGAACGAGTAAATATGAGAGTGTTCCACTCATAACCGCATTTACGGCACTTCCACCATACCTTCTGATTGGCAAACACCATAACCTGATTAGGTATTAAGGGATAATTCTTTTCAGACCATTCAGCCGCCACCTGAGACATTTGAGAAGCAAGGTCATTGTATCCCTCCAAAATTTTATTATGAGAACAGTAGGGGCAACCCGTGTTACTAATTGCCCTGCTTTTTACAGTGGCTATCCACTCGTGACCGCATTTCCCTTTCCATACAATCTTTTTGTGTGAGCCTATTGAAACCTCGGTCGGCTTCAATGTATTCTTCTTCGACCACTCCGCCACCAGTTCCGGCTTCAGCGTTGCTAAATCGTTAATTCCTTTCACTACTCTTGCTCCCGAACATATCGGGTATTTCTCTCCGTTTGAACGAGCCTTAACACTTGTCTGCCATTCGTGACCGCAATCACCTTTCCGCCAAACCCTTTTATTTGAACCAAAAGTTATCTTATCAGGTGTCAGCGGCAGGTTCTTATCCGACCATTCGGCAATAAGCTCCGGATGTACTTCTGACAAAAGATTACTCATAGCAAATCCTCTCCTTCCTGTAACTTCATTATATGAAGAAAAGGACATTGCCCCAAGTTTGCGAATAAGCGTGTAAATAAAAAAATCCCTTTGAGAAAGTATTCCTCTCCCAAAGGGTAATTCTAAATTGCAACTTGCATTTCTCTTTCTTCTAAAAATGGGCAATCCCGTTGTCGGACTGCCCATTCATTCTGTTCATTATGCGATTTTTTCAGCTCTGCACGATTTCCTGCATCAAATGATGTAAGTTTGATGTAAATCGCTGTTTTTTCTAAAATTTACCAAATGAAGTATGTCTCGTTTTATCTACCAAAACGGTACATCCTTACATCACTTTAATAGAGCTTTGCACCTGCCGGAATGCGGTTATCTACCATCAAAAGATTGAGTCCTTCACGACCATCTTCTTCGTGTACTGCTGAAATCAGCATACCCTCGGAGTCAATACCCATCATCTTTCTTGGCGGTAGATTTACAATAGCGATACAAGTCTTTCCAACCAGTTCTTCCGGCTCGTAATACTCGTGAATACCGCTTAAAATCGTGCGTTTCCGGTCTGTTCCGTCGTTCAGCGTGAACTTTAAGAGCTTCTTTGATTTCGGCACTGCTTCGCAGGCTTCAATCTTCACCGCCCTAAAATCGGACTTGGAAAACGTCTCAAAGTCTATAGATTCCTCAAAAAGCGGCTCAATCTTTACCTTTGAGAAGTCGATAGCCTCTTTTACTGGTTCATCAGCTTTCTCTTCCGTCTTTTCTTGACCTTTTTTAACCTCAGAACCACCCAGTGACTTCATTGTCGGGAATAATATTCAGGTTAAAGCATTATCATGTATTATCCCGTATTTACGCCTTTTCCAACAGTTTGCATCAATGCATTATCACGCATTATTATGTACTGTCATTTCAAAATTCGTTGCAATTTTGTTGCAAAAACTCTTTTTTGTTACATGAGTCCCACCCAAGGACTCTTTCCTAAAATACATCGTATTTTTGTGCTAAATTCTTCATTGATTCCGTTTTTTTCATGTCTGTAACTTCGGCATATATATCCATCGTGGTTTCTATGTTCGCATGTCCCATAATGGACTGGATTACCTTGATATTGGTTTCCTGTTCACAGAACCTTGTGCAAAAGGTATGCCTCAAGTGATGGCAGGAAAAATGTGGCAATATAATCGGCTGCCTTTTCTCTCTTTTCGCTTTCAACACTTCCTCCGCATTATAATTCTCTGAAATACGCCGAATCGTCCGGTTGACTGTCTGGGGATTATGTACGTTCCCAAAACGGTTGCAGAACACAAACCCTGTCATACCGTCAATCTCCGTGCAGTTGAATCCATTCTCTTTCTGTGCTTCGTGTTCCTCCTGAAAAGCATCATACACCGCATCCATCATCGGAATTACCCGGATACCGGCTTCCGTCTTTGGCAAGGACACCTGTAAAACACTCCGTCGCTTTTTTGCACCATCCATTGGATAATACACAACACTGTGATTTATACTTATTGTCCTGTTTTCAAAATCCAGATCCTGCCATCTCAAGCCGATGATCTCACCAATCCGTCCACCTGTTCCAAGTAGCACCGTAAATAAAGGCGCCCAATGGCAATATATCGGATTGTTCCTGGTGTATTCCATAAATGCTCTCTGCTGCTCTAATGACAATGCATGTCTAACACCATGATTCCTTCCCGGTTTCTTCTTGACCTGTGCCATAGCTCCGTCACTGGGATTGACACGGATGATTGCATCCCGGACTGCAAGCTGGAATGTTGGATGTAGCACCGTATGAATGGTTTCCAATGTATTAATCTGCAGATTTTTCTCATTCAGCAGATGATAATAAAAATACAATACATCGGAATACTTAATCTCCCCTATCTTCCGTTTCCCAAATTCCGCCCTTACAAAATGGTCATACATATATTTGTAATTCGTATATGTTGTTTTCCGCAAGTCAGTTTTCGTTGATATGTAACGGTCAAAGACAAAATTCAAGTCTGCGTTTCCTGCGGCATAGACATCCAGGCCGTCAAGCTGGTCTTTCAGCAGCTTATCCTCTTTTTCACGAAGCGTCCGCAAATCATTTGCGTAAATGTAACGTCTTTTTCCATAAGGATCAGTATATGTGTACATATACCTCATATCCTCTGTCCGTTGGCTTTCCCCTTTCCTTAAAGCCCTGCCCTTGTTATCTTTTCTTGCTTTTGCCATCTCTGCTCCTTCATTAATGGAAAGAGATTCTGCAGCACTTCAAGCATTACGGATTCTGGTATAATAACTCTATTCCTTTTACCAATGCTTGTGTCATGGTCATATTATGACTGGCAGCATACTTAATGAACTTTTCGTATTCACTATCAGAAAGCCGGATTGTTATTGACTTCAACTTAGGAGACTCTTTTTTAGGTCTCCCGATTTTCGCCATCTATATGCACCTCCATTCATAACTAAGTCTATTATAATTTCTGTAAGACAAAAAGTCAAGTGTTTTTGTCCGACAAAAATATTTTTTCAGAATCTCTTCATTTGACTATCCTCTAACTCTAAATGTTTCTAAATATTCTTCAAAAATATCGCAATTTACCAATACCAGCTTATCCAATTTATAGATTGCATTTGCATCTTTTGCCATCTGCTCGAACTTTCTCTGGCACATACTGTATAACTCCGCGCCCTCTTTGTATCTGACAAATCGTTTCTTATTTATATTTCGTGGCATTTTCTACCCTCCTTCCAAAAAATTTTACCCTGCAGGTGGCTGTCAGGAAACAGCTCCATTCGCCATAGAATACAAAAAACTGCTAATAACAGTTTTCATGTAGGAATTGCAATCTTTTCAGACCGGAACAGCTTACTCCGGAAGTATCATTATCAGAAACAGCATCATCGCCGCAAAGTTCCTGTCCCTTTGCCAGTAATCAAATATCTATCGCTCGTATCTTTACTTCAATGTCCGAATCAACATTCCATCGTTTCCAATACCTACCACTTTACGACATGATGTCGCAAAGTGGCAGATACAGATAGTCATGGCGTATTCATTAAATAGCTCCACTGCTCCATACGTCCTGCAGGATTCTCAATATGAACTTGTCAAGGTACAATATTTTTGTCAGCTTCCGAAAGGGTAAGGAAACTATTTGCCGGTTATGCTATTTCAAAATTCAATATTTTTGTAATCAGCTTTGTTTCCAATCTCTTACGCAAGGTTTCATCCACACAATAATGCGGCTGTCCATATTCATCGTACAAACACTGTATAGAAAGCCTTGCTATGTAACCTTCATAATGGCTCAACACTTTATGAATTGCCCCTATATCTCCTTCTGATGCTGCCTTAATAATATGGAACGGCAGCAAATTGACATTCTTAGTCTGTTTACCTTTTCTTTTCATCCGTATGTTCCTCCATAATATTTTTCATCAATTCTAGCGAACGCTTTCTGTGTTCATAGACTGTACTACGGACAAGATTCAATGCCCTGCCAATTTCTGCATCGCTCATATCCATAAAATAAGAAAGCAGAACCACATCCCTTTTCTTTTCAGAAAGTGCCTGCAACGCCTCCGCAATCAACATATCCTTCACTTCTATATCATAGCCAAGTACCTGGAACCATTGATTTTCCACTCCATAGTCATCCACAGTAAAAAGTCTGCCCATATCCTTTTCTGACAATTCCGACAGCATCACCTCATGCTTCTGCCTGTAAGCGATATGTCTGCGGTAGTCTATCTTTTCGCCTTTCAATGCCAGTTTGCATATCCGGTCAAATTGTTTCCGGACTGCCATTTCATCATAGGAAGAAGATTTCCTCATTCGAGTTCACCTCCTTCCCGTCCTGCCGGATTACGGTAGGATTTCTATTTTCCCTTTCATTCAATAGCCCGAATGGGACAATGCGAATGTTCGGGTCTGGAAGAAAATTTTTAATAATCTTTCAGAAATATAAAAAACGCCCAGATGGACAGATGCCCACAGGACGTATTTTAACAACACATAAGTTGTAACCCTAATTTCATTATAAATTTTTACCCTGGATTCAAGGTTAAGAGTGTTAAATGGTCAGTATACTATGTCTCAATCATTTTTTTACTAATACAATTCCCGCTTTTCCTTATGGATATTGGATTTGCATGGTTTTTATAAATCAAAAAAATGATTGAGACGCTATACTAATATAACCCACTGCAAATAAATAAGCTTTGGTACATACCTTTTTATCAATTAATATAGCTATCGCAACACCACATTCCTATACTGTTATTTTGCGTTTTATTTGAGGTCATTTTGAGTCAAATTAGTCGAATTATATAATCCCTTTTTTATGCCTTGCCACAACAATCATTAGATGGCTGATTATTGCTGTGGCAAGGGTTCCAGGGGTTTGGGGATGGAAGACCCCCCACGGTAAACGCATATCTCTGTTTTCACAAAATACTCAGAGCAGAACTGATTCAATTTGGCAGATGTGCATAATTGTGCTCTTATAGTAATTGAAGTAATTAAGCTCTGAAAGGTACAAAATTTGTTTTTTCATTACGAAAACTTCATACAGAGCAAAATAAGCAAAAAGCTTGCGTTTACCGTGGAAGACCCCCAAGGTTTTCTTGATAAATTAATTTGCTTGAAACTGGAGCAAATAGCGTGACGTTCTACACTATACCTTTAACCCAAAATTTACCTACATAGCTTAGTATGGTTATACTAGCTTATTTTTCTTAAAATCACTTTAGAAGATTCAATTATTTCTGCAATAATTTTCAATTCTTTCTGACTACAATCTTGTATAATATCCATAATTTCATTCTTCAAGGCAGGTGTTTCAATTTTCATACATTCAGCCAGTACCATCTCTGGTGGTATATTTAATTCATTTACAATTTTAATGAAGGTAGATAAACTTACTTTTGTTTTTCCCGTCTCTATATTACTAATATGTTGACTAGTGACCCCCACTAACTCAGCTAGTATTTCCTGTGTCATGTTACGCCTTTTCCTTATATCTTTTATGTGCGCCCCAAGTACTTTTTCATACTCCATAACTATATGACCTTCTTGAGATTGCAGAATCAAGATGCACAGATAAATCCACCATCTTTTGTACTCAGTATGAACCGGTAGAGTGGTATTCACGCATTACTCCAACAGAGGCTGCTGGAAGTCCTATTTCAGAAGCAATCATGGATCGAATCATTCACAATTCATATGAAGTGTTGATTGATGGTAAGGTATTCATGCGTGAGCGTCACGGATTGAAAGCAGCCCAGAAAGGAGGCATCCATGAATAATTATTGTGCATTCAGTAAAGATCATCATTGTATCAAGTGGCAAGACTATGTGTTAGCTCGTCTTGAACTGGAAGAATGCGATGAATTATGTCATGGCAACTGGATTGAAATAGAATCTCTCCAGCGTCAGGTACATTTCCTGAAAAAGCTTCTGGAAGAAAACGGCATTGTATTACCAGACGATTATTATGACCTATGATTTATTCAGTTGTATTTATAATTAACAGGCAGTTGCCTGATAATTAGCATAAAATAGCATTGGCTCAGTCTCCGTGAGGGTGGCTCTCATCCTCCGTGGGACTGGCTCAGTTTGACCGTGCAAGTGGTTCACTTGGAACGGAATATACACAATTAATGCTGTAGATGCAATATAGAGCACTTTTCCTACAATTTCTTTACTTTTTTCTTCTTTATTTTCGACTACTTCAATACCTTTTAAGATATAATCTGTAGTAACATTAAAATAATCACTCATTATAATTATTTTTTCCACATCGGGCATGCTCTGCTCACTTTCCCATTATACTGACTGCCTGCTATCTATCTCTTTATATTGAAATCCAATATCTACTTCCTGTATCTTTGATTGAAGCTGTTCCTTCCATCCGGCACAGGAACTTCTGTTTTTCACAACAGCAAAGTCAAGAAATGCTGTCTGATTATATGGAAATTCCAGGGTATTATAATCCTCTTCCGAAAGATATTGACTGGTCACATATGCAACTGGATAAACCTCTGAATTTTCATAAATATTCTCTGCGATTTCTTTGTAACCTGGAATATTTTCCTGTGAGACAATATGCTCTTTGTAATCTAACCAGCAGTAAGAGATATTTACTCGACTGTTTGGGGTATGAATCCTATCATAGTAGTACTGGAAATCTGGAAGTGGAATATCCTTCTTTTTAATATTTTTCTGAGGATAAAAAAGTAATTCCACCTCTTTTGGTGGCATCATCTGGAGTTCTTCAATCGGAATTCCTCCCGCGTGATAACGTTCCATAATCAAAGATAATGTTCCGGATCCAATCTTATACCGATCCATGCTAGAACTTCTTAATTTTTATATTATATTTCTTTTAATGTGGCTTGAATCCTTTTCCACGCACTTCATTCGATTCCATTATAACAAGAAACGCTGATGAATCTACTTTCTTTACAGCTTCTTGAATCGTATGCATTTCTTTATTGTTACATGCACACATTAATACTTCTTTTTCACGTCCTGTATAACTTCCTTCTGCCTTAATCAAAGTTGCCCCTCGTTGTGATAGCTCATCAATTTTTGCCGCAATTTGTGGTCCCTTTTCTGTTACAATCAAAGCAAGTTTTCCAGCATCAACGCCATACATTAGCTTATCTACGACAAATGATAGAATATACGTTCCAATTAATCCATAAATAATCTTATCAATGTTTCCACGCATCAGAATTCCACCAATAATTACAATAATAAAATCCATAACAATGATAATTTTTCCTACAGAAATATGTGGCTTTGCCTTGTGTATTGCCATCAAAACAAAATCTGCTCCACCTGTAGAGGTATCTCTCATGTAAATTAATGCATATCCGATTCCTGAGAATACACTCATACAAATACAAGATAACATCATATCACCTTGGTAAACTGGAAACAATGGAACAACCCAGTCCATCAGTATATTAGAAATTAACATTGTCTTTATTGATCTTAAAAAAAATTGTTTTCCCAACAACTTGTAACAAATTAAAATAATTGGAATATTCAAAATTGTCGTCATTGTACCAATTGGAATTTTCCAAAAATAATAAAACACGATTGCAATACCTGATATACCTGCTACCGGAAATCCAGATGCCACTGCAAAATTATAGACTCCAATCGCAATGAAACAACCACCTACAATATCAAGTAAAATATCAATTAAAAATGTCTTTGCCTTTGATTTCAATGTGAGCTCCTCCCTATTACGGAATCTTATTTCTTTTGCATCACAATACATTGATATGTTTGCAGTTTTATTGAACCTGTAAGGATTTCATCAGTAATCAAATTTGTATAACATTCATTCAAAACCATCTTCACAGGATGTCTGTTAAAATTCTGAAGAAAATATACATCATCTTTCTGTTCTTTTCCACTTCTTTTTGAAACAGTAACTCCATAAGGTAATGTTTCCGTCAAATTTGCTTCCACATTTGCTTCCTCAATTACATCGCCCAAAAATTCTTTCAAAAATTCCAGATCTGGTTGAACAACAACATAGTAAGCTTTTCCTTTGCCATACGCATTTTCTGTAATTGCTGGAGTATTTACATTGTAATCTTGCAAGTATGTTCCCAACGGCTTTGCAGTTTGAAGTGTCACAACTTCTCTTAACACACCGGCTTTATATACACCATCTTTATAGGAGAAAGTATTTGGAAAATATTCATTCCCCACATCAATCTCATCAACTGATAATCCTAGCAATCTCTCATGTGGTCTCTCTCCAATAAAACATAAATCTGTTTCATTTACTACTCCACTCCAATAAGTTGTTACATATATTCCACCTGCTTCCACGTATGCTTCTACTTTATGAATATACTCTTTTTTATGCAAGTACAAGGTCGGAGCAACCACAAGCTGATAATCTAACAACTCTCGATCCATGGAAATTATATCAACTTCAATTCCTTTTTCCCAAAAAACCCGATAATATTTTAAAAGTTCTTCCGTATAATCAAATTTTCTCGATATTGCTTGTGCGTCAGAAAGAGCCCACCAATTTTCCCAATCCATAATAATAGCTACCTTCGCCCTATTACATGTACTTAGTATTTGACTGCTTAGCTTTTCTAGATCTTTGCCAATCCAAGCAACTTCTTGAAAAACTCTATTCTTTTCTGACGCATCATGATCAACAACCGCTCCATGAAACTTTTCACTCGATCCTCTGCTTTTTCTCCATTGAAAATAAAGAACACTATCCGAACCTAACGCAATTGCCTGCATTGAAGATAAGTAATTCATCCCCGGTCTTTTTACATTATTTTCCTCATCCCAATTCACAAGTGATGGTGTTGATTCCATCATCAAAAATGGCTTCTTCTGAAATCCTCTCATCTGGTTATGCATAAAGGCTGCCCACACAGCAATCGGTACTTCATCTTCTTTTGTATGCCAACTCGGATAAGAGTCCCAAGAAATCACATCCAACTCCTCTGCCCATTTATCATAATCCAATGGTGAAAAATACATCATCATGTTTGTTGTAACTGGAAGATCCGAATATGTTTTAACAGCTCGAATCTCTTCTCTACAAAAGTCCTGTAACTGTTCGCTCACAAATCTTTTCCAGTCCAATTTCAAACCGTGTAATTCATCCTCTCCCCTCGGAGAAGGTGAATGAATCTGTTCCCAATCGGTATAAGTATGACTCCAAAACGCACTCCACCATGCATGATTCAATGCATCCAATGTTTTGTATTTTTTTTTCAACCATTTCCGAAATGCTTTTTGACATTCTTCGCAATGACAAGAAGCATCCCTAAAATTTCCTCCGTATTCGTTTGATATATGCCAAAGAATTACTCCTGGATGTTTTCCAAAGCGTTCTGATAATTTCAAATCCAACTTTCTAGTTTTTTCTCTCATAACAGCAGACGTGTAACAAAAATTATGCCTTTTTCCTGGTAAATTCTGTATCCCGTTTTCATCTGTCTGCATTACTTCAGGATATTTTTGAGTCATCCAATTTGGCATTGCACCTGTTGGTGTAGCTAGATTTGTATAGATGCCATTGTCATATAAACGGTTAATAATTTCTTCTAAATAGTCAAACTGATATTTTCCTTCTTCTGGCTCTAAAAATGCCCACGAAAATATTCCTAGTGAAACATTATTTACATGCGCTAATTTCATTAACCGGATATCCTCTTCAAGAATATCCGGTCTATCTAACCATTGTTCAGGATTATAATCTCCACCATGCAGAAGACCTGGCATATTTATTTTTTTATATTCCATTTCTAATCCCTTTCTTTATAGATATCATTTATTATTTTACAGCTCCAGTAATACCTTCTGCAAAATTCTTCTGTAAAATAAAGAATACTAAGGCGGTAGGCAATGTACATATTAAGACTGCCAACATAAGCATTCCATAGTCTGTTACATATCCCTCTGTCAGATTTGCTACAACCATTGGCATTGTCATGCTCTTGGATTGTGTCATGATTACTTTCGGCCACATATAACTATTCCAAGCATTCATAAATGTAATAGTCATAGCCGCTGCATATGTTGATTTCATTGTAGGAATAAACATCTGAAAGAAGATTCTAATTTCCGAAAGTCCATCTAATCTGGCAGCTTCAATAATATTATGAGGAAATGATCTTGCACTCTGCCGAAACATCATGATTAAAAATGGGGTTGATACCGTTGGTAAAATGAATCCCAACGTACTATTTAACATTTTCATTTTTGCAACCATCTGAAACAATGGGACCAATATCGTAATAAATGGAACCATCATTGCAAGAAGAATCACACCCATCACGGCATCTTTTGCTTTATCATGATAAATTTCAAATCCATATCCTGCCAAGGAACATATCACCATCGAAACTATTGTAAGTAATATTGCATATTTAAATGAATTGACCAATGCAGCCCCTACATCTTGATTTGCCAGCAGATTTTTCAAGTTTTCTCCCAAATGAGAGCCAAACGATAATACACCTTTTGATACATCCACACTTTTGTTTGTGGATGCACTTACCATCCAGTACAAAGGAAATACTGAAATAAAAGTAACCAAAATCAAGAATGCATACATTCCTATATTTTTCATTTTTTTAATCACGTTTATCACCCACCCTCATTTGTATAAATGCTAATACTGCAACCAACAGTAATATAAAGAAGGACATCGCTGCTGCATATCCAAAATTCGGCACATACTTAAAACATAAATTATATATGTAATGTGACATAGAGATTGAAGCATTCGCAGGACCTCCATCGGTCAAGTTAATTGATTCATCAAATAACTGTAATGTTCCATTTGTTGACATTATTGCTGTCAACAAGATAGTTGGTTTTAATAATGGAACAGTAATCTTAAAAAATGTCTGTATTGCTGATGCTCCATCAATTTTTGCAGCTTCGTATACTGAATATTCAATGTTTTGCAATCCAGAAAGGAAAAATACCATATTATATCCTGTCCATCTCCACAAAAGAGCCAATATGATAACCATTTTTGCCGCAAATGGTTGTGTCAAAAAATCATATGGTTTATCCAAAATTCCAAAATTCACTAGAACATAATTTACTAATCCATTATTTGCAAACAAAGACCGAAAAATAATTGAATACGCAACCAATGAAGTTGTACACGGCAAAAAAATCATTGTTCGGAAAAATCCTTTAAACCGTAAGTCTTTTTTATTTAGAATACAAGCTAACACCAACGCTACTGCAAGCATAATGGGCACTTGAAGAATGAAATAAAAAAATGTGTTTTTTATTGACTGAATAAATACATCATCTTGAAACATTCTGATGTAATTTGTAAATCCAGCCATCTGCATATTTGTACCTTTCCCCGTCTGAAAAGATAAAACTAACGCTTTGATCATTGGCCAAAAACTAAACACCGCAATCAAAAATGTTGCTGGTGCCAAAAAAGCCCATCCTGTTAAATTATGCTTTTTTTCCAACGTCATTTTTCTTGGTTTGTTAGACACAAAAACCCCTCCTCTCTATCCATAAGGGTGATGGTTCTACATTCCATCCCCTTGTATAATAGGAATCTCTCTTACTGTCCCATATTAAAATTAACAGTATCTTCCGCTTTTTTAAGCTCTTCCTCTAAATCTGCACCATTTGTAATATTTGTTGTCGCAACAGAGATTGCGTCTCTTGCTTCATGGAAATATGGTCCCGTAATAATAGAAGGAACTTTTGTTGAATAGTCAACTATTTTTTTAAACACTGCATCACCAGAGAAAAATTCATTCGGTACTGCATATGCATCAGAATCTCCTGCTGGTGTCCATGTAGCAATTGCTCCACAAGAGAGAATATTATCATATAACTCTGTACTTCCAGCAAATGTAGACGCAAGAAAATCTTCTGCTAACTCTACGTTTCCACAATTCCCTGAGATTGCCCAGGAAGAACCTCCAATATTTGAATAGTTTGTGGCACCCTTTACATTTGTAAGTTTTGGAATATTTGTAATAGCCCATTTTCCTGACTGATCCTCAGCTGTCTGAATTGTTCCCATAATCCAACACCCATTAATCACACCTGCAACTTCACTGTCCAACATTGAGCCAGTGTATTCATCCCAGTTATTTACTTCCTGTAACACACCTGAATCTTTCATTTTACAATATGTATCAATTACCTTCTTTAAAGTGTCATTTTTTGCAATATTCGTTGTTCCATCTTCATTAAACAAAGATGCTCCTGCAGACTGTAACATCATCGTAAGCAAATCACATTCGCCTGCTGTCGTTGTCAATAATGGTTTTCCTGTTTTTTCCAGTACTACTTTGCCTTTTTCAACCCACTCATCCCAAGTAATATCTGTAAAATCTTCTAAAGTCATTCCAGCTTCTTGCAAAATATCTGTACGATAACAAGCAATTGCTGCTCCGTTGTCAAAAGGCACTCCATAGTGTTTTCCATCTACAACAGAAAAATCTGTTTTACCAGAAGCAAATTCTGAAAAATCAATTTTCTTTTCAGAAATTTCTGTAAATACATCTGGATAAGATAATACATTTTTTTGGAATGCATGGTCTTGCATCAAAAAAATATCTGGTAATGTGCTTAGATCTCCTGATGTACCAGCCGTAGTAAGTCTAGACTGTACATCTACATCTCCAACTTCGACAATATCAATTTTCACATCTTGATGATCTTCTTGATAAATTTTTGCAGCTTCTTCCATTGCAAAAATATTAAATGTTTTGTCCCAACACCATACTGTAATTGTATTATCGTCTTTTTTGTCCCCTGAACCTCCGCATGCTGCAATACCCATTGCCATCGTAGCTATCAATAAAATTGCCACTATTTTTTTTCTCATTTGTTATATTCTCCTTCTACCATGCCCCTTGATACCCTATTGTTACCGCACTATTCTGAGCTCCTGCTTCCATCGAATCTTGAACATTCAATCCATTCAAAATCCCATATAAAAATCCGGCAATAAAACTGTCGCCTGCACCCATTGTATCAACAACTTTACACTCTATGATTCCAAATCGATACCAAGAATTTCCATCATACCCAATGCTTCCATTTTTCCCCAATGTTGCAATAATGACTTTAGGTCCTTTTTGTTGCATTGCTTTCATGAATTCCTTTAATTGTTCCGTACAATTTTCTTTTTCTTTTAAGCCCATGCTATGATATTTCTGTCTAAACTCATTGCGTGATTCCTCGTCAAAAGAGAAGAATGCATATGTCACATATGGAATCGCTTTCTCAACAATTGGATTTGCAAATTTATTGGCAAAATCAAATGCAACTGGAATTTCTTTCGAAATAAGTGGAAGCTCATCTTCAATCATTCCCCAAATTCCTGTAACCGCTAAATCATGTTTCTTTATAAAGGAAATGTCTTGTTCTCTTAGCTTAAAGTCTGCCAAAACACCTTCTTCATATTTTCCAAACACTCTATCTCCATCTACAATGTCAACATGTGTAACTGCGGTTTTTCCATCCAGCACTTGAATATGAGAAGTATCGACTCCTTTATTTTGAATTGCACTTATCATGATTTTTCCGAATGAATCAGTTCCAACAGCACCTGTATAAGAACTTTCTCCACCTAATCGTTTTATGTATACAGCAACATTCACTGGGTTTCCCCCTGGATAAGATTCATTCAATGAATCATAATAATCAATACAATTATCTCCTATTGCTGCTACTCTTATCTTTCTGTCCATTTTGCCACCTTAATAGTCCAGACATCTGTAATATCTTCTGATTTCCATAGGATGACAATTGACTTTTTCCATATGTACATCAATTCTCTGTGTTACCGCATGCATCACTAAATGTGATATATATCCTCTGTACTCTGGACTAATTCCTTTTAATTCAAATTTCTTGGTATCAATAATATTGTATTTTCCACAAATGCGTGGCAAGAAGTTTGCAACGCGCTCGCTCAATGATCTCTGAGAATCTTCCCCAATAAATACTGTAACTGGTGTATCTTTGTCAATTATTTCTAACATTCCATGGAAAAATTCTGCACTGTGGATAGATTTTGTACGAATCCAATGCTGTTCTTCCCAATAACACATTGCATAAGAATATGTGGCACCATACTGGTTCCCAGCCCCAACAAAATAATGAATTTTGTCGTCCTTATGACGATTTGCAAATTCTTCTCCGAAAGCATCTGCTTCCTTTTCAACTTCCACAAGTGCAGTTGCCAAATACTGATCCAACTCCTTGTATAAATCCTCATATTCTGGAAATTCTCCTGCATTGTACATAAATCTATCTGCTACCATATAAAATTTCAATTGTTCATTGGCAGGATATGTAATCACATAGTCTACAAGTTTTGCAAGTTCTGCAGTAGCAACATCAATAAAACCAATCACCCTTGCTCCACTCTTCTGTGCTTTTTTTACTCCATCTACGATTTCAGAAGTTGTTCCTGTAACAGACGAAATAATTACAATAGTTCCTTCTCCAACTTTTTTATTTCCAGTTGTCAAATACTCTGCTGCGTTTTCAACAAAAAATGAAAGTTTTGATTTTTCTTTCATATGAACCTCTGCCTGGAGGCAAGATGCATATGTTCCACCGATACCGAGCCAACAAATATTCTTGTATCCTTCTTTACAAATTCCATCAATCAATTCATTAATTTGATTTCTCAGAGCAAGCGCTCCATTCACACTTTCAATCTGTTTCTGTTCATTAAATTTCAACATAGTGTTTTCTCCTTTCCCTTCCTTTGTATTGGTGACTATTTTTAAATTTAATATACCACATTTTTTTTATTTTTTCAATACTTCATGTAAAGAATATTGAATATTGTTGTATTTTTTATAATTTTTTTAAGTATAAATGCATTTATTTATACACAATGCATATATTTCTTTTATTCTGGTATGAAACACATTTCAAATTTACTATACCAGTTTTTATATTTATTTTTTATTTATTCATTTCTTTTTTCCTTTCCATTTGCTTTTTAAGAACTGACAACGTATAATTTGATTATAAGTTACAAGTAAATTATAATATTAGGAGTTCTTATGAAAAAAAATTTATTAACTTTAGATGTTGCATTATCAAAAGAAATCAAATACATGCTAAAGGAAGAACACTATCTTCCAGGTGACAAACTGCCTTCGGAACGAAAGCTGGCAGAGCTGTTTCATGTACAACGCTTAACTGTTCGTGGAGCCTTGAATCTGTTACTTCAAGATAAAACAATTATCTCAAAACCACGAAGTGGTTATTACGTAGCGCCTAAACGCATTTTACAATCCATTCGTAATTTTTCCTTACATTCAGAGGAAGATAGCGGACAATTAACTTACGAATTATATGATTTCAAAAAAATAGAAGCAGATAACTATCTTGCAAGCGAAATGTTACTTCCTGAAAAATCGAAAATATACAAAATTGTTTGGCTTTATTCAGATGATACTCAACTAATTTGTATCAATACAACGTATATTCCTGAATATATCTATCCAGATCTCACCCAACAAATTGCTGCTTCTGCTCCTGCAATTGATTTGATTACAAACAATTGTCAAATAACCTTGGCAAAATCGAATCAAAAAGTCACCTTACTTTACGCAGACACAAAGACTGCTCAAATTTTAAATATTCCTGTTGATAGCCCTTTAATGAAATACAAAGGGCTCATGTATGATAAACAAGGACATCTTGCAGTCTTTTTTGAAAATAATATGCTAATTGATCGTTTTGGTTTTATCAGGGAGGTAGTTTTATGAGCAATGATGATGTATTAGCCGCACAAATAAAATCTAGTATCATTACAAAAATTAAAACACAGGAATATCTTCCTGGGGAGTTGCTTCCTAGCGAACGGGATTTTGCAACAATGTATAGTGTAAGTCGGTATTTGATTCATGACATCTTTGACGAATTAATTAGCCAACATTACTTAATTCGCGTTCACGGAAAGGGAACTTTTGTCCGCAAACCCGAACAAAATCGAGTTGCTTTAGGAGTACTAAATGAATCAAAAAATGCCAGCTTTACCTCTTTAGTTCGTAACTTTGGTATTGAAATTTCCAATAAATGCTTAGGCACAGGTATAATCAAAAACAGAAAATACTTTGCAGATAAACTTGGACTTTCTGAAGAAGATGAAATATACGGTATTCATCGAATTCGTCTTGGAAACAAGGAACCTCTTGCAATTGAGTTTACCTATGTTCCTATTCATTTTTTTTCAGATATCGATAATTACAATTTTGAGCACATATCGCTTTATGATTATATGAAATCCAAAAATCATTTGCCTGTAAAATTTAATGAGACAATGATGATGGTAGAAGCTGGCGAAAAACTTCAAAAGCACCTTCATCTTCCAAGTGCCACCTCTATCGTCAACTATATTGAATTCATAGGATACGATGAAAATGGTAATTTAGTTGAATATACAGAAAGTTATTCACGCCCTGATAAACTTGAAGTGCGCTTTGTCACAAATGATATCTAAATTCACTTTAATTTTACCGTTTAGTATGTGTATGCACCATAAACAAAACAAGATAGAATATACACAAAATAATACTTTTGTTAGGGGCGGGGAAAATTGACCACCTAAAGCCGCTTAGAATTAACCATTTTTAGTCGGATAGAAAAGTCATTGTATTTTTCTCTTCGTGTTCTAAAATGATGTATGCCAATGCATCAGTAGAAATCACAATGGAAGAAAAATTCAATCCTGATAAAGTTAATCTCGCAGAATTAGAACGCAGGGCAGGAATTTCACGGGCCAAACTACGAAGAATTAAAAAATCTGGCTTTATTGACCTTCCGCATGCACTCACCGGCCGTAAAGCCGAACATACTCTTCTGACAGGATTTACAGGGATTATTGATGAATTACTCCGAAAAGGAATTACAAACTCTTCCCTCTGTTATGACAGATTAAAAGAAAATGGGTTCCAGGGTGGTTTAACCATCGTTAAAGACTATATTTCCAAGCATAAGGAACTTGTCCCACCCAAAAGGCAGCTTGTAGTTTCTCAAGGCAGCCGTGGTCAGCGTTACCATACAGCACCGGGAGAATCATACCAGATGGACTGGGGATGAATAATCTGTGCCCAAATGAGCCACCTGTCCGATGAGAGTGAGCCACGATTCCGTTTTGCCGTGAGCCACGATTCCGGTCATAATGAGCCACTTGTTTTATAATAGAATTATGCACAATTATTGTGTAAATCTATTACACAGGAGGTCACCATTTGTAGATTACGCTAAATCGGAACGGCAGTTCCGTGTGAACGGCGCAGCCGTTCCGTTCCCAACGGCGCATCAGCGCCGCCCTCTATTTATCGACTTTGTTACACTGGCTCACGCATACTCCGTCCATTCATTTCAAGACGGTAAGAATGTTTTTTGTCAGTGATACGGGCAAGGCAGGCATCTGCATAGGTTCCGTCTGAAAACATATCAAACCAGGACTTGATCGGGAACTGTGAAATAAGGATTGTAGATTTACGTCCATCCCTTGCATCTATTACTTCGAAAAAATCCCGGCATTTATCCAGATCAAGCGGCATAAGCCCAAAGTCATCCACTGCCAGCAAATCTATCTTTGCCAGCTTCTGGATGTATTCCAGATAGCAGCCTTTGATCCGCGATTGTTCTAGCTCACCCATAAGAATACTGGCCCTGATGTACCGCACAGTTTTAAACTGACGGATTGCCGAAATACACAAAGCATTACTCAGATATGTTTTCCCACTGCTGGTCAGACCGGTAATCAACAGGTTTCGGCCTTCTTCCACCCAATGGCAGGTATTCAGCCTCTCTATGGATGCCGTATCCAACATACGTCCTGGATCATAGATGGATTCATCCAGATCTGCGGCTGGATAACGTAGTTTGGCCTGCTTTAGGAACCGTGAAAATTTCTTGTCGTAACGGTTCTGCCATTCGGTATTGACGATCTCAATGATTCTGTCCATAAATGAGGCGAGATCCGCATTCGGATCCCTGAGTTGGTTTTCTAATGCATCTGCCATACCGGAAAGCTTCATCTGACGGAGCCTTGAAGTAACTTGCAGCTCTTCTTTTGTAAACGCATCTTTTGGAGGCATCATTTGTAAAAATCCCTCCCTCTGATGTTTTCATGTACAGGCATCTGTCCGGTTTGGCATTTCCCATATCTTTCATTACGTACTGTATTGAGTACTTTCTTGAAATAGGTATATTTGCATGCATTTGCCTTTACACAGCGTTCAGCTGCCTCTTCAATGATCGTATGGGAAATGTTTTTGCAGCTGTGCAGGATCCCATTACAGCTGTTGTAGGCCTGCTCCTCGTGTTTTGCTGAACGCAGGATACGGTCAACCAAAATCTCCATATATTCTCCATATACAGATGCCCAGCGTCTGTAGTAAGCACCATCCTTGGAATTCAGCTCCTTGTAATACTGATGATTCGCCGGCATATGGTTCTCTTCAGTAATATATAGCGGAAAGGTTTTATAAGACCGGGCATGCTTGCAGATCAGTTTATTGTTTTTATCGCATATCCTGACTTCGCTTATGGTGGCTTTGAGAACAGCCGGTTCTTTCAGGTATCTGTACGGTACGGAGTAGTAATGCCCATCATACTCAAGATGGTAATTATTTGGCACATGCAGGAAATATTTGTAGTCACATAAAGTATAATTTGCACCGGGCAGGGGCTTCATTTGCGGTTTGTCGTATTTGGTATATGCATCTTTCCGAGTAAACCGAATGTCGGATTTCTTTTTAAAATTTCTCTGATTGATCCCTGAAATAAGCTCCATAATCCGGTCATTGAGCATCGACAAGTCGGTAAATACACTTTCCTTCAGCTTTTCGACTAAATGTATCTCCAGAAATTTCACGTGGTTTTCCACGGTTGCTTTTCCTTTCGGTTTTCTTGGAGGCGGCGGCAGTACAATCGTATCATAAAACTCTTCAAGGTCCGCAAAAGCAGAATTTAGGATCAATTCATCCTTTGTATGTCTGGTGACTGCTGTTTTTAAATTATCCGGAACGAGGTATTGTGGTATCGCACCGTAAAAGCTTAGTGCATGGACAACGCCAGAAATAAAGTTCGGCAGTTTTTCATCCATAAAAGCCTCTGCATAAATGTAACTGCTAAACCCAAGGGTTGTAGTAAAAAGATGGACTTTATGGATTTCCCCTGTTTCCGGATCGACAAGAAGCTTCGGTTGGTCGCCAACCCAGTCAATATACATCTTTTGCCCTGGGATTCGTTCTACTGGCATGGAGACGTTCCGGCTGCCATAATTTTCTTCCATAAATCGGCGGTATAAATGATAAAACTGCGATTGCTGATATCCATCTGGGTGCTGCTCCTTGTATTCCAACCACAAGAATCCCAGATCCGCATTTTTCCCCATGGCGATCATGCGGTCATGGATTGCTTCAAAATCAGGGAGAGGAATATCTTGATGGCGGAGATTTTCCGGCGGATAAAATGCCTTCTCCACTTTTACAGGTTCCATCCTCTTCAAATCATCGAGAGAAAGTCCTAATTCTTTAAAGCGTTTCATAATGAGCGTCACTGTACTGGATCCGATGGAATAACGTTTTTGTACAGTGGTGTAACTCTGTTTTTGTAGGCGTAGTTCTACAACGCCGATAATAGTAGTGTAACTTTGCATGACATGCTCCTTTCTTTACACTCTGATCTGATTGTTCCATCTCAAAGTATAAAGGAAGATACGCCGTTTGAAGTGGAATGAGCACGCCGTTACTGTGGAATGATTACGCCGCCGGAAGCGGAATGGCTACGCCGTTCGTGCGGAATTTGCAATTTTCATATATGTAAAATAAAATGAATTAATAAAAATAATTTTTTTAATCGAAAATAATGTTTCACAAAGTTGAACTGGCGGCGTTTTTTGGACTTTTCAGCTTTTTATGCGTGTACTATACTGTGGAAAAAGGAGGTGCGGTAAGATTGCAGGAAAAATATTTGTTACCATGGTTAAGGACAGTAGATAAGAAGAAACGAGGTATAATATGAATGACAGCTTAAGAATCGAAAATATGTTCAGCGTAAAGGATAAGGTAATTCTGATTACGGGAGCAGGGGGAACCGGTTCGGTAAACGCGCGCTGCTTTGCAGAAAACGGAAGCAAGGTGATTGTTGCATCCCGCAATATGGACAAGGTAGACAGGCTTAAGAAGACGCTGAAGGAAGAAGGGCTTACCATAGAAGGAATCCAGATGGATATTGCCGACCATAAGGATATCATTGAGAAAGTAGTGAAACAGATCGAAAAGAAGATCGACGTGATTCAGGCACATTATTTCACAGAGGATGAGATTTATTTCCACGAGATTGCATTATATAAGGTGTCTACTCCTGCTTTTCAGGAGAATCCGGAAGCATCCAAGCTGATCCGTAGATACAATGCACGTATAGTGGAAGTCAATCCGGTATTTTCTATTGTCGAGAAAAATGGAATGAGCGAAGATATAACCTCGCTCTATGGTGAACTGAAGGCTTTGAATTGTGTTTTGCAGTTTGTTCGTTCGGGACGTGTAGCGATTACTACCAGCTGCTTTGAACGGGTGAATGAGTTTCTCGATGGACGGGAAGCTATGTATAACCAAAGTAAAAATCAATAAGAATAATGAGTGAAGAAAATAGAATAGGGACTTATCAGTTTGTGGCAGAACCGTTCCATGTGGACTTCAACGGACGTCTGACTATGGGGGTGCTGGGAAATCATCTGCTCAATTGTGCAGGTTTTCACGCCAATGACCGTGGTTTTGGTATTGCAACGTTGAATGAGGACAATTACACATGGGTGCTTTCACGTCTGGCCATTGAGTTGGATGAAATGCCTTATCAGTATGAAAAATTCTCGGTTCAGACGTGGGTGGAAAATGTCTACCGCTTGTTTACGGACCGTAATTTTGCTATTATTGATAAGGATGGGAAGAAGATTGGCTACGCACGTTCCGTATGGGCAATGATTAGTCTCAATACCCGCAAACCGGCAGATTTGCTGACCTTACACGGAGGAAGTATCGTAGACTACGTATGTGACGAACCTTGCCCTATTGAAAAACCTTCGCGCATCAAAGTGACTA
>OFHA01000973.1_pt1 | contig 22324 bp, 22 predicted proteins | sample 1521891 | NCBI WGS metagenome assembly OFHA01 (sample SAMEA3504089, study PRJEB24116) | mouse gut metagenome | biome: mouse gut; feature: mouse-associated habitat; material: faeces | place: Denmark | collected 2011
GTCCGTGATGGCCGAGAACATCCAGGACGCCGAGTCCACCATCCGCGACACCGACGTGGCCGAGGAAATGATGAGCTACGTCAAGAACAACATCCTGGTTCAGTCCGCCCAGGCCATGCTGGCCCAGGCCAACCAGGTGCCTCAGGGCGTGCTGCAGCTGCTGGGCTAAGACAACGGCAGATTGCGCGCATCTCAAATACGCAAGGAGCAAGAGAGGGGGCTGGGCTTGTCCCGGCCCCCTCTTTCCTGCCCTTGAAAAAGGAGCCCTGAGAGGAGTTGACTTCTTTTTCAAATGCAGGAAAGAGAGGAGACAGACTATGGAAGCCATCGAAATCGCGCGAAAGCTGGCGTCCTTGGGAGAGAAGACGGACGCGTGCCGCGCCTACAGCGTGGTCATCCAGTCCTGGAATGACCCGGCGGCGGTGCTGGAGGGCGCGGCGTACATACTCCAGTCCGGCGGGGACTATCGAATTTCGTATACCGCTTTTATCAACCTGTATAATCAGGGCTATTTCCGGGAGGACATTTTGCCCCTGATGTCCAAGGTGTTCTATGAGCCCAACATCAAGCTGATGAAAAGCCGCTATGAGCGCAACTGCAAGCAGCTGTCAAAATACCCCTACCTGTTTCGGAGGGACTTCGTGCCCTTCGAGGAGCTGCCCGTGCTGTTTTTCCCCTTTGACGACCACAGCGGCTACATCCCCTATTACCCGGCGGAGGAGCGGTTTGGGGATTTTGTGAATTTTAAAAATACCGTCATCAGCCGGAACTTCTTTAAGGACCTGGAAAACCCCATTTTGGCGGAGGATGTCTACTCCCAGTATGAGCTGGAGTATCTCAACGACAATGTCCGCAAGAGCGAGGACATCGGCCGGGAAAACCATGTCTACCTCCACTATACCGATTGGGGAACCTTCTGCTCCTACCTCCAGTGCCTGACCCTTCGGACGCTTCTGGAGAGCAAGAAGCTGGTATTTCTGATCGAGGAAGAGATCGCCCAGTATCCCATCGACTTTAAGGAGCAGTTTGGGATCGACTACAGCCAGTACAGTGTGAAGCCAGTGGGAATCCGGGAGGTAACCCGGATGATTTGGCATACCCAGCTGTCCACCCATAACGGCGGCGACTTCTTCAACGAGGTCTTTGACAACCATCCCAACCTGGTCGTTCTCCCGTCCCTGATGATGAGCGAGGTGGTGGAGACGGCGGAAAAGGTCCGAAATGTGCTGGAGAAGGCGCCCACTCTGCGGGATGCGCTTCAGGGCATCCACTGGCCGACCTATCTGGCGGAGGAGCTGTACCATCTGCGCGACCGGACGGAAAAGGATATTGTGGTGGGCCTCTACCTCCAGTCCAGCGTAGCCACCAGCGGTCTGGACCACCGGGCGCGGATCGCGCCGGCGCTGTTCTTCCAGCCCCACTTTTATAATATCGTGTATGACCTCCGGGTAGATAAGCACAATCAGACCGTCCTGGAGGCAAAAAATTACGATGAGATCCACAAATCCTCCCTGTTTCGGAACTTTAAGTACATCAAGACCTTTACCCCCATGCGCCGCTTTACCACCAGCCACGGCGCTTCGGTAAGATTTATGCACAAGTCGGCGCTGTCTGCGGATGACAAGGAGAAGGGGAAAACGAAGACAGTGGTCAGCGACGCGGTGATGGAGCGTATATTAAACCGCAGCTTTATGATTGACCCTGAGGACCGGCTGTATAAGGACGGCATTCTGGTCCGTTTTGAAGACGGCAAGCTGAACCCAAAGGCGACGCTGACCGCGCTGGCCGCGTTCCTGGACCTGCCCTATCACGAGGAGACCATGTCCTGCTGCTCGGCAGGAGGCGAGCCGGTACGTGTGACGGACGACGGCTATGCGCCCGGCTTCAGCCCGGTCCAGGTCTATAAGACCTATGACGAATTTGCCAATGAGAACGAGCGGTATTTTATCGAGTACTTCCTGCGGGACGCCTATGAGTATTACGGGTATGACTTCCAGTATTACGACGGCCAGCCTGTAGATGAGGAGAAGGCGGCGGAGCTGATCCGCGGCTTTACCACGATCAACCACTATATGAAGGATACCTGGATGAAGGTATTCCGTGAGGCGGAGGTATCGAAGGACGGCGAGCGGGTGGACGCGGAGCAGGAGGAACGGGTACAGGACAAGCTGCTGAGCGATTACATTGCGAAATATGATAAGAACCGGCTGAGAAATGTCCGCATTCTGCTGGAGGGCCTGGAATTTGTCAACCGGAACGGCCAGCCGCTGCGTATGATGCCCATGCTGAAACCGGACCCCGCGCTGCTGGAAAATCCAATCTACCACTGAGGAGGACACAATGAAAAAGGGGACCGTCTATTTTTTTACCGGCTTAGCCGGCGCAGGGAAAACCACCATTGGCGGGCTGTTTTATCGGAGATTGAAAGAGCGGAAATCAAATGTATTTCTGGCTGACGGGGATCAGGTGCGCAATATTTTTGGCCGTTCCGGATATTCAACTGAAGCGCGGAAGGACTCCGCAAGACGGGGGTTCCGGCTGTGGAAGGAATTGTCGGAGCAGGGCATCGACGTGGTTGTTTGCAGCATTGCAATGTATGATGAAATACGCAAGTGGAACAGGGAAAACATTGAAAATTACAAGGAGATTTACATTAAAGTGACGCGGGAAACCCTGTATGGCCGGGATCAGAAGCAGCTATATTCATCGGGGCGCACTGAAGTAGTCGGTGTGGACCTGCCCTTTGACGAGCCGCGTGACGCTGATGCCGTCATACAGAATGATGGGCAGGAGACGCCGGATGCTATTATTGCGCGGCTTTGGAGTGCTTTTGGATTGGAGGAGGCACAATGAACGTCGCCCTGCTGACCGCTGCGGGAAACGGAGTGCGGATGGGACAGGATATCCCCAAGCAGTTCATTCATGTAAACAATAAACCCATTATCATTCATACCATGGAGGCGTTTCAGCGGCATCCATCAATTGATGCGATCATTGTGGTTACGCTGCCCGCTTGGATGGATGTCCTGCGCGCCTATGCAAGTCAATTCAATATAACAAAGCTGCGTTGGGTTGTGCCCGGCGGAGAAACAGGGCAGGAATCTATTTTTAATGGATTACAGGCTTTGAAATCAGAGCTGCTGGAGGATACGATTGTCCTGGTACATGATGGGAACCGCTGTTTTGTCTCCAGTGAAATAATTTCTGATAGTTTAGCCACCTTCCATCGGTATGGCTGGTGGCGGCAATTCCCTGTGTGGAGGCTGTTTTCCGAAGCCAGGATGATGGATGCTCTTCCGTGATGACGATTCCGCGAGAACAGCTGTTCCGCACACAGACGCCTCACACATATACGCTAAAGAAGCTGATTTGGGCTTATGGTGAAGCCCAAAAACGCGGTATCACAGGCTCTGTGGCGCCATGTACCCTGATGCGGGAGCTTGGAGAGACAATATATTTTTCACATGGGTCAGAAAAAAACCTGAAGATTACCACAAAGGATGACCTTGAGCTGTTCAAATGCTATCTGAAAATGGAAAAGGACACCTGGCTGAAATAGGTGAAGATATGCGTACGTTTGAAAACAAGCTGTATATTTCTGCTTTGGAGCGCGGCCTGTCGAGCCTTAACCTGTCTCCGCTGCAAGGAAAAACCGTTTTAATTACCGGTGCGACAGGGATGCTGGGCAGCTGTATCGTCGATTTGCTGCGCCTGAACGGCAAATGCCGCGTGATTGCGGCAGGCCGGGATATTGAGGCCGCTGAAAAACGGTTTGGTTCAGAGAATGAGACCTATTCTTTTTTGCGGCAGGATGTATCAGCGCCGGTTACAGGGATTTGGGAGGATGTGGACTACATAATCCACGCGGCCAGCAATGCAGACCCTGTGCATATGGCCGGTGACCCGGTTGGGACACTGATGGCAAATGTACAGGGAACGAAGAATTTGTTGGACTATGGCATCTCACATAATATGAAGCGTTTTCTGTTTGTATCCTCCGGGGAGGTATATGGCCAGCCGGACGCAGCAATGAATGATTTTGTGGAGGACTACTGCGGGCCGTTGGAATTGTCCAGTCCCAGAAGCTGCTATCCGGAAGGAAAGAGGGCGGCGGAGGTGCTGTGTCAAAGCTATATCAATCAGCACGGCGCAGATGCCGTCATTGTACGCCCCTGCCATCTGTTTGGCCCGACAATGGCCCGCAGAGACAGCCGGGCTGTCTCTGAATTTCTCTGGAGGGCCGTGGATGGCCGGGATATTGTAATGAAAAGCGAAGGTCTTCAGGAGCGTTCCCATTGTTATGTGATTGATGCCGCGCAAGGCCTGCTTCTGGCGCTTCTCAACGGAATATGCGGGAAGGCGTACAATATAGCGGATCCCCAGTATCAGATGCGGATACGAGATTTTGCCCGGCTGGCGGCGAAGGCCGGCGGCTGTCAGGTCGTATATGAGGCGCCGCGCGAGTTGGAGCGGAGAGGCTATTCCAGGGTAAGCCGGGCCGTGTTGAATTCGGACCGGTTGAGAGAATTAGGGTGGCGCGGTCAAACGCCAGAGGCAATTCAGGAGACAGTCTCTATTTTAAAGGCTAATACATAGAAATCCAGGAGGTGCGCAATTTGCTGCCAATCAAGATAGCTTTGCCGGAGGGCTTTCTGGAGGAGGAGGTCCGGTGTGGTTATACCGTCAGTGCAGAGATGAAGAAGCTGTGGGCGGTGGAGCTGGATCTGTTGGCTGAGTTTGACCGGGTCTGCCGGAAAAACAACCTGACTTATTATGCGTTTGGCGGAACTCTGCTGGGCGCGGTCCGGCATCGGGGATTTATACCTTGGGATGATGATATTGATGTGGTCATGTTCCGGGAGGACTTTGAAAAATTGTCCGAAATCGCGGACAAAGAGTTCCAGCACCCATATTTTTTTCAGACGCCCTTTTCGGACCCCGGGCTGGTCATGGGCGGCTGCAGGCTGCGCAATTCTGATACAACAGTTTCAAATGATGTGGAGTTTAAACGCCCCTATAAAAATAAGGGTATTTTTATTGACCTCTTTGTTATTGACGGCATACCCGATAAGGAATCCCAGCTTAGAAAATTGAAATCGAGGCTCAAGCTTTACTGGAGACTCCTGCGCTATGCGGCTTATTATGACTGCTATTTTGAAAAGGGTAAAAAATATCCGGTGAAGAGACTGCTGGCCGGAAAATTGTCGCTGGGGTTGAAATACATCTTTGGGATTGAAAGGCTTAGCCGGGGCTATGGGAGGCTTTGCTCAAAATATTCCGGCAGGAACACGAAACAGATTGCCCCCCTGGAGTTTTCACGAGGAAAAGACATTTACCAGAGGGAGTGGTATGGTGGGACTGTCTATGTGCCGTTTGAGCACATGCGGGTCCCCATTCCGGAGGGGTTCGATCAACTGCTGTCGGCAACATATGGCGATTATATGGTGATGAAGCGGGTACCGCCGGTCCATCGCCCGTTTACATTTGACACGGAGATTCCATTCAGCGTGTATTACGCAAAGCGTCCGGAATTGGAGGAGAAATCGCTGTGAGATATTTAGTTGACCTCCATACCCATTCTACAGCCTCTGATGGGCAGTACAGTCCGTCTGAACTGGTTCGCTTGGCGAAAAAAAGAGGCCTGTCCGCAATGGCGCTGACAGACCATGATACAACAGATGGCGTTGAAGAAGCGATTGCCGCCGGCGCGGAGCTCGGCGTTCGGATTCTGCGAGGCGTGGAGTTGAGCACCAGAGAACATCAAAATTTTCATATTTTAGGATATTGCTATGATACAGACCCATCGGTTTTGCAAAATTTGTGTGCGGAGCAGCGGGCGAACCGAATCAGGCGAGAGCAAATGATTCTCGATTTTTTGTCGGGAAAGGGCTGTGATCTGTCATTGACCCAGGTGGAGCAGCTTGCGGACGGCGGAATTATTGGCCGTCCTCATTTTGCTCAGGCGATGGTCCAGCGGGGCTATGTACAGACCCGTCGGGAGGCCTTCGACAAATTCCTTGATACCCCGGAGTTTTGGAGCATGATCCCGCGGCTGGAGGCGCCGGCTCGGGATTGCCTGCGGGCGATTAAGGGCTCGGGGGGCAAAGCATCGCTGGCCCATCCCTACCAGATGAAAATTTCGGAGCAAGAGCTGGACAACCTGGTGAGAGAGCTGGCAGATTGGGGACTGGACGCTATTGAGTGCTACTACCCCAAATACACGCAGGAGCAGCAAATACTTTATCTGCGATTGGCGGAGAAATACAACCTGCATGCCACAGGAGGCAGCGACTTTCACGGGTAACAGGTCAAGCCGGATGTTCAGTTGGCTGCATTGGAACTGGAATTAGACTGGCTGGTAAATTAGTTGCGGAAGGGACAGGAGGAAAAGGAATGCGCACTGGTATAAAGGTGGAATTAAAATGTTAAGACTGAGTCCAAAAATATTTTCAGATCTTTACGGTAAAGATCTGATTGCTTACGGGACTGGCAATATGGCCAAAAGAATGATTCCTTATTTAGTACAGGATCCCAATATAAGGTTACATGGTGTCACAAATAGTCGGGTCACGGTTGACGATGATGGGACATTTTTAGAAACGGGACTGCCGATCCGAAGCATTGAAACATGGGCCCGGCTTATGCCGAACGCAACGATATTGTTGACCGCGTTTAGTGGTATATCCGCAATAATAGAGGCCTGCAAGAACGTTGGCTTCCAGAATTTCGAATCTGTTACATGGGAAAAGATGAGTGCTGTTGCAGAAATGGAAGCAGAAATAGCACAGACGCAACGGACTAAGTTACTTGAACAATTTTGTTTTTCTAACGAACTGTATGATGTGCATAAGGCCTCATTTTCAGAATTTAAAGGATGTCATCGTGGCAAGACTGTTGCGATTGTTGGAACTGGACCAAGTCTGAATTATTATACACAACTTGCAGGAGTTCCGCATATCGGGGTAAATACAAGCTTTTTAAAGGAAGGAATTACACTAGATTATTACTTTATAACACATTACATACCTGAATTGTGTGAAAATTTAAAAGAGCATGATTTTATAAAGTTTTTTGATGTTGGTATAAAGAGCAGAAAGAGTAAGGATCAATTTCCAGAATACGCGATAGAAGAAAATAGTGGGCGGCGTTTTTTTAGCTTGTCAATGATGCCTTTTACACAGATACATACGAATATTGAATGCTATCCTCTTATGGCATATGGATCAATTATTTTTAGGGCCATCCACTTTGCTCTGTTCACCCGTCCTAAAAAAGTGTTACTAGTTGGCTGTGACTGTGCTGCAACCGAACATTTTAATGGGTTTCCGTATATGTCTTATGAAGAACGGAGTATGATACCGCAGTGGATTTATGGATTTAAAAACGTGAGGAGATTTGTATCACTCCACTATCCTGATACCGAGATTGTTTCGATTAACCCTGTTGGGCTAAAGGGAATGTTCCACGATATATATACAGAAAGCTATTTAGATACACACCCGGAAATCGACCGGGAGCGCTGTGAAACACTGGATCCAAGCAGCTATGAAAAATAGAGGAATGCAAAGAGAACACATCAAATAATAAAGCTATTTGATATGGGGTGATAATAATGCTGAATGATAAAACGATTCTAATTACCGGCGGAACGGGTTCTTTTGGTAATCATTTTACAAACTATGTATTGCGGCGCTACAAGCCCCAAAAAATCATTATTTACTCCCGTGATGAATTCAAGCAGTTTCAAATGCGAAACCGTCTGATGGAGCACGATGCCGTTATGCGCTATTTTATTGGTGATGTGCGGGACGGGGCGCGGCTGCGCCGAGCTTTTGAAGGGGTGGATTATGTTATTCACGCTGCGGCGCTGAAGCAGGTTCCGGCCTGTGAGTACAACCCCAACGAGGCCATTAAGACCAATATCCACGGTGCGATGAATGTGATTGAGGCGGCTCTGGATACCAGCGTTAAACGGGTTGTTGCGCTGTCTACAGATAAAGCAGTGAATCCGGTGAATCTGTATGGCGGAACGAAGCTTGTGTCGGACAAGCTTTTTATAGCGGCTAATTCCTACTCTGGTTACAGAGACACGCGGTTTTCTATTGTTCGTTACGGGAATGTGGCGGGCAGCCGCGGCTCGGTTATTCCGTTTTTCCGCAGTCTTGTGGAGTCCGGGGAGAGGGAGCTGCCCATCACCGACTTTGAGATGACGCGCTTTTGGATCACCCTGAAGCAGGGCGTGGAGCTTGTCATCAAGGCCCTGGGGGAGTCTAGGGGCGGCGAGACCTTTATTGCCAAAATTCCTTCTTTCAAGATTACGGATTTGGCTAAAGCGATTCTCCCGGAATGCACGATGAAGGAGGTAGGCATTCGGGAAGGGGAAAAGCTCCATGAGGTGATGATTACGAAAGAAGACTCCCTGTATACTTATGAATACGATCAACATTTTATCATTTATCCCCATATGTCCTGGTGGACAGAGAATAATGCCATACAGGGCGGGAGGCCGGTGGAGCATGGGTTTGAATATTCCTCCGGAACGAATCGTTGGTGGCTGACAGTTGAACAGCTGAGGACATTGCTTGCAGACATTGTGGAACACTAGGAGGATATGGTGACGGATAAGAATAATTATGGTCAGGAGATGTATCAGCTGGCGAAGCGGTTGTTTCCAATTTGCCGCAGCATTACAGGAAACGGAGTGCGGGAGACGCTGGATATTCTGAGCGAGATCGTTCCAATTCAAAAATACGAGGTGCCTACCGGTACAGCGGTATTTGATTGGACAGTGCCGCAGGAGTGGAATATTCGTGGAGGTTTCATAGAGGATGAGACCGGCCAACGAATCCTTGACTTCGCTTGGAGCAACCTCTCAATTGTTGGATATTCTGAGCCGGTGGATCAAGTCATCTCCAAGGAGGAGCTGCTGAAACACGTTTACAGCGAGCCCGCACAGCCGGAGGCGGTCCCTTATGTAACCTCCTACTATAAACGGCGGTACGGCTTCTGTATGACCGAAAGACAGAAGCAGGCATTAGGAGAAGGACCGTTTCATGTTGTGATTGACAGTGAGCTGAAGGATGGAAGCCTCACCTATGGTGAGATTATTCTCCCGGGTGAAAGTGATCAGGAAATTTTTCTTTCAACCTATATTTGTCATCCATCTATGGCGAATAACGAACTCTCCGGGCCGTGCGTTTTGATCTATCTGGCAAAAATGCTTTCAGAGCTTCCGCACCGCCGGTACACCTACCGTATGATTTTTATTCCGGAAACCATTGGTTCCATTACATATCTTAGCAGAAATTATATCCATCTAAAGGAGCGTGTTGCAGCGGGTTTCAATATCTCCTGTGTCGGTGATGACCGGGCGTATTCTTATGTTGCATCCCGTTACGGAGACACATTAGCGGATAAGGCGGCAAAAAATGTATTGTCTTTTCATGTGCCTGACTATAAAGCTTACAGCTTTTTACAAAGAGGGTCCGATGAGCGGCAGTATTGCGCGCCAGGGATAGATTTGCCGGTGTGTGCGATTTGTCGGTCAAAATATGGAGAATATCCAGAGTATCATACATCCTTGGACAATCTGTCCCTGATCTCGGAAACGGGTCTCAGTGGGGCTTTGGAGGTCTACTGGAAATGTTTGATGGGGTTGGAACACAATTACTACTATCGCATTACATGCCTTTGCGAGCCGCAGTTAGGTAAACGAGGGCTATACCCTACTTTGAGCCGCAAAGGATCATATCATGACATTCAGGCGATGACAAATTTTATTGCCTATGCGGATGGGAGCAATGATCTGTTTGATATCAGCAATATGATCCATGTACCGACAGACAGTCTGATCAAGATTGCGGATACATTACAGGCTGCTGGACTGTTGGAAAGAGGACGAGCCAAAGAATAAACCGCATAGAGCAAAACGGCACAAAAATAGGAGGAAAAGAGTCAATGCGGATTTTTGAGGAGCTTATTGAGTGTCTTGGAATAAAGCGGGGAGACAGGATTTGGCTCTCCTCTGAAATCGTGAAGCTTGTGCTGTTATGCAGAAAGCTTGGAGCGGAATTTGATGCCTCAAAACTGCTTGACTGCTTTCAATCTGCTGTGGGGGAAGAGGGCACACTGCTCCTTCCGACCTTCAGCTTTGTATTCAGCAATACCGGAAAATACGATTATACCCAGTCGAAAGGGGTCACAGGTGCGTTGGGAAATGTTGCGCTCCAGCGAAAGGATTTTGTGAGGACAAAGCACCCGATGCACTCCTTCGCCGTGTGGGGAAAGGACCAGGAAAAGCTTTGTGTGATGGAAAATAGGCATTCCTTTGGCGCGGACTCCCCTTTTGCATACTGCAAGGAAAACAACGTAACGCAGATTATGCTTGGCACGGACTATGTTCATGCTATGACATTTGTACATTACGCGGAAACGATGTGCAATGTTCCATATCGTTTCCCAAAGAGTTTTACCGGGATATATGTGACGGGTGATGGGAGAGAAGAAGAACGTACCTATGATTATGCGGTTCGCAGATTGGATGTAGGCACAACGGAGCAATTTAACCGCATCGGCGTGATATTAGAAAAACGCGGTGCTGCGCAGATGAAGGATTATTGCGGATTTATAAGCCGTATTGTGCGTTTGGGTGACAGCTATGATTTGATATGCGAGGATATTCTGCATAATCAGTGCAGAAACATCTATGATTTTAGCATCGCAAGGGATGAACTGTTTAGAGAATTTGGAGAGAAACGATGATGGTAACGTCCATTCTTGATTTATTTGAAAGAACTGTAGCAAATTATCCATCAAAGATTGCTTTTCAGGATGTAAAAAAGGCCGCTGCGTTTCAAGAGTTACAGCAGGAGGCCAAAGCGATCGGAAGTGCAATTTGTAAATTAAGTCAGCCCAAAAGACCGGTTGCTGTTTATATGGAGAAAGGCGTCAGCAATATCTCCGCTTTTTTGGGGTGCGTATATGCCGGTTGTTTTTATGTCTCGATTGATAAGGACATGCCGGATGAGCGGGTCAGCGTGATACTGGATTGCCTTAAGCCGGACGTTATAATATGCGATAATGAAACGGAGCAGAAAGCACAGAAAATTGCAAGTAACATTTTTGTGCTTGGGTATAAGGAAGCGTCAACGGGCGCGATCAACAACAAAATTCTTGAAGATGTGAGAGCGGGTATGAAGACAACAGACATTTTGTATGTCCTTTTTACCAGCGGCTCTACCGGTTTACCAAAGGGGGTTACAATATCTCACGCTGCGGTTCTTGATTTTGTAGAGTGGATCTGCGACCGATATAGCTTAGACGAACATACATCATTGTGTAACCAAGCGCCTTTTTATTTTGATGCCTCTGTGCCGGATATTTACATTCCCCTAAAAACAGGAGCAACTGTTTTTATCCCTCCAAAAGGCTTCTATATGTTCCCCTCAAAAATCTTACAATTTATCGAAAAATACCGTATTAACACTTTGATATGGGTGCCGTCTGCCTTGTGTACTGTTGTGAATTGCCATGCCTTTGATGTTTGTGTTCCTAAATCAATTAAGCTTGTGATTTTTTGCGGCGAGGTTATGCCGTGCAAGCATTTGAATGTATGGAAACGATATGTTCCAGGGGCTTTGTATGTAAACATGTATGGTCCAACAGAAGCGACCTATGCATGTATGTATTATGAAATTAAAGGGCAATTTGCGGATAATGACTGCTTACCATTGGGAAGACCCTGCGAAAACAGCGAAATTATTTTAATTACCGATGATAACAGACAAGCTGGGGTTGGAGAAATTGGCGAGCTATGTATTTTAGGGCAATGCCTTTCTCAGGGATATTACAATGACAGGGAGAGGACAAAGGAAGTTTTTGTTCAGAATCCTCTCAATCCTTATTGGACGGAAATAATGTACCGGACGGGCGACCTCGCCTATACCAATGAGGATGGAGATATTATTTTTGCCGGCAGAAAAGATTTTCAGATCAAGCGATTAGGGTATCGAATTGAGCTCGGGGAAATAGAGACCGCAATTCTTTCTCTGAAAGAAATTAGAAATGCCTGCTGCCTTTTCAATAAATCGACCAGCGAAATTATTGCGGTGTATACGGGAGAAATAACGGAGCGGGAGCTAAGCGCTTGTTTGCATCAAGTGCTTCCGCAGTATATGCTTCCTAATCGATACATCTGTTTGGAAACAATGCCTTTGAATTTAAATGGGAAAATCGACAGGATTAAACTGTATAAAGAGTACGTTGGGGAGTGAAGCAGTATGAATGAATTGTTGGATATATTGCAGGAGATCAATCCGAACGTTGACTTTGCGCATGAGGAGAATTTGGTGGAGTCAGGGCAATTAGACTCACTGGATATCGTCTCGATTATAGACGCTGTGCAAGAACATTTCAAAATAGAACTGGATGGAAAAGATATTGATCCAGATAATTTTATGTCTGCCACGACTATTTGGAATATGGTTGAACGATATATTTGATTTCGAATTGTTTTGGGATGTGAACAAGATGCAAATATCGAAGCCTATCCGCTGAAATTATTTTGAGTTACTGGTTGAGTACGATATAAGGGGCGGATCACAATGCTCTGTGAAAAAGAGATGATTGGTTCATCAAATGGGAGGATCTATCTACGTACAATTGAACTCTCTGATTGTTCGGATGCATATTTAGGGTGGCTGAATGACGAACAGGTTTAGTTTTTGGAAAGATTAATCCATATCAATAATAAAAAACGGAAGCGAATTATATGCAGCTATGTTTAGGTACAGTTCAATTTGGTCTTGACTATGGAATCATAGGACAGAAAAAACCACCCCAAGAATATGCGGTAGAATGCCTTGACTATGCAACACAAAATGGAATTTTAGCGATTGATACCGCGGCTGCTTATGGAACAGCGGAAGAGGTGGTGGGCGCTTTTCTTGCGAAAAAGACCATTCCCCGCGATAAACTGTTTATCAGCACAAAGTTTTTGCCCAATATCCTGGACGAATGCCCGCCAGAGGACTATAAGAAGGCAATTTTTGAAGGTCTGCATCGATCATTGCGGGCGCTCCATCTAGATTATATAGACGCCTATTTACTTCACAGTGCGCGGTATGCATTCCGGGAGGATATTCTGGAAGCTCTTTCTGCTGTGCAGAAAGAGGGCCTCGCATGCAAGGTTGGGGTATCTGTGTATGAGCCTGAAGAGGCAATAGCCTGTTTAACAAGTCCCTACGTAGATTTTATGCAGGCTCCTTACAGTATTTTTGATCATCGGATGAAAAAAGATGCGGTTTTGGATCAAGTGCAGAATAGTAAATGTGAGTTACATACGCGCAGCGCATTTCTTCAGGGGCTGATTTTAATGGAGGAGTTTCAGGTTCCAGATTTTCTGGAAAAGGCAAAGCCTATTGTGCGCAAAATCGGGATGATTTGCAAAGAAGCAGGCGTTAATCGGATTGCATTGGCGATGTCCTATGTGAAACGAGAATCGTCAATTAGTCACTTGGTGTTCGGAGTGGATAGTTTAGAACAGTTAAAAGAGGATATTTCGCTGTTCCAGCAGGAGATACCATCAGACCTTTTGGCTGAGATGGACCAGGAGTTTGATGGACTTGGCGCCGACATTGTCATACCAAGCCTTTGGAAAAAGTAATGGAGAATTGAATATGCGTTATTTAGCTATGATTCAAGCGCGCTATGGGTCATCCCGCCTACCTGGTAAGGTGTTAAGAAATCTTTGTGGTCAGCCAATCCTGTATCATATCGTTCAACGCATAAGAAGTGTGCAGAGCGTAGATGCGATCATAATTGCGACATCTCAAAATAAGTCGGATGACCTGATCGCGGAGTTTGCCCATGAGAATCAAGTCTGTTGTTTCCGTGGGAGTGAGACGGACGTACTGGACCGCTTTTTTCAGGCGGCGCGGACATTTGGTGCGGAGCTGGATGATATCATAATGCGGTTAACAGCGGATAACCCCTTTGTTGACCCCAATGTTTGTGAGGAATTATTGTCTTATTTTAAAGGCAGCAATTTCTCCTATGCGTCTACCGGCGGTTATCCCTTGGGAGTCGGGGCAGAGGTGTTTACCTTTCGCGCCTTGGCAGAGGCGCATGAAAACGGGCGCCAGCCATATGAGCGTGAACATGTGACACCATATATGTATCGGGAGGGCCAAAATCCAGGAAAACTCAACTCGCCAAAAGATTATTCAGCGGTAAGGCTTACTGTGGATACAGAGGAAGACTATAAGGTGGCGCAAACCTTGTATGGCTCCTTGTACCAGCCGGACAAAATTTTCAGCCTCGATGAGATTATTGACTATCTGGCAGCCAATCCGGAAGTTATGACAATTAATAAGAATGTCCATCAAAAACGGTTGGGTGAGTAGCGTATGGAACTGTTTGATTTGACGGGAAAAGCTGTCTTAATTACAGGCGGCGCAGGCTATTTGGGAACAGCAATGAGCGAAGCTCTGGCATCCTTTCACGCAAAGGTTTTTATTGCCTCACGGGATGCTGGAAAATGTGAGCGTCTGGCTGGTGAGTTGAACCAGAAATATGGTGAGTTGTGCAAAGGGCTCGCAATTGATATAGCTTCAGAAAAAAGCATTCACTTGTGCATAGAACGTGTAATTGAGGCCGAGGGAAAGATCGATGTTCTGGTCAATAACGCGGCATATAGTGTTGCGGGGTACTTTGAGGATTTAACAGGCGAGCTATGGTCGAAAGCGATTGATGGCACCATGAATGGTGTTTTCCGAATGTGTTCCGCAGTAATACCGAAAATGCTCCAGCAGGGCAGTGGGAGTATTATCAATATTGCATCTATGTACGGCTTGGTTTCCCCAGACCCAAAGGTTTACCAGGGGGAAGTAAAGTTTAATAATCCGGCCTGTTATGGGGCCGGAAAAGCGGCAATATTGCAGTTGACGAAATATTTAGCTGGTTACTATGGACAATATGGAATTCGATGCAACAGTATATCACCAGGTCCGTTCCCCTCTAAACCGGTGCAGGAGACGGGGTGGTTTATTGAGAATCTTGCGGAAAGAACTATGCTGAAACGGATCGGCCAGCCAGATGATTTGGCAGGTACCGTGGTCCTGTTGGCGTCAGACGCCAGCAAATATATAACAGGAGCCAATATTTGTGTAGATGGAGGCTGGACAGCGTGGTAGCCTCATTGAATCAAGGTAAAGAGAGGTAATGCCTGTGTCGAGTTTAGCGTTATACGGCGGGGAAGCGATACGAAAAGAGAAGCTGTCCTACGGCCGCCAATACATAGACGAGGCTGACATTCAAGCGGTGACGGAGGTCCTGAAAAGCGATTTTCTGACCTGCGGACCCAAGGTCACGGAGCTGGAGGAGAGGCTGTGCCGGCTGACCGGGGCGGCGCACTGTACGGCGGTGTCCAACGGGACTGCGGCGCTGCATGCGGCCTGTCTTGCCGCCGGAATCGGCCCGGGAGACGAGGTCATCACAACGCCCATCACCTTCGCGGCGTCGGCCAACGCCATTTTGTACTGCGGCGGAAGGCCGGTATTTGCGGATATCGACCCAAAGACCTATACCATTGACCCCGCCTCCCTGGAGCGGTGCGTGACGGAGCGGACCAAAGCGGTCGTCGCGGTGGACTTCACCGGCGCGGCCTGCGATTATGACGCCATCCGGGCTGTCTGCCGGAAGCACCATCTGCTTCTGATCGAGGACGCCGCCCACTCCATCGGCGCCTCCTACCGGGGGACGCCGGTGGGGAGCATCGCGGACCTGACCACCTTCAGCTTTCATCCAGTGAAGACCATCACGGCGGGGGAGGGCGGCGCTGTATTGACGAAGGACAGTGCCCTGGCAGAGCGGGTGGAGCTGTTTTCCAGACACGGAATTACCCGGGACCCCGCGCTTTTGCGGGACCATAGCAACTCCAACTGGTACTATGAGCAGCGGCTGCTTGGCTACAACTACCGCATGACAGACATCCAGTGTGCGCTGGCCCTGAGCCAGCTCAACAAGCTGGAGCGTTTTGCCGCCAGGAGGAAGGAACTGGTCCGGCGGTATAATGAAGCATTCCGTAAGATTCCGGAAGTGATTATTCAAGAAGAGGTTGAGGGCTCTGACACAGTGAGGCACCTGTATATCCTGCGTCTGAATTTTGACCGGCTCACTTGTGGGCGGAAAGAATTTTATGACGCCATGCAGGCGGAAAATATCGGGGTCAACGTACACTATATCCCGGTGTACTGGCTTCCGTACTATCAATCTCTGGGCTTCAAAAAGGGCCTGTGCCCCAATGCGGAGGCTTATTATGAGAGCAGTATGACGCTGCCTCTGTTCTATAGCATGACAGATCAGGATCAGGATGATGTTATCCAAGCGGTGAGAAAGCTGATTGAATATTTCCGAAAATGAGCGGAGGCGGAGTATGTTCAGACTATGGGACAAGCTGGCGGCGAATCAAGTCTATGTCATCGCGGAGATGAGCGCCAATCACGCCGGGAAGCTGGAGAATGCCCTGGCGATTGTGCGTCAGGCGGCCAAATCCGGCGCGGACTGCGTGAAAATCCAGACCTATACGGCGGATACCATGACCATCGACTGCGACAATGAATATTTTCGAATCAAAGGCGGACTTTGGGACGGTTATAAGCTCTACGATTTGTACCGGGATGCGGGCACGCCCTGGGAGTGGCAGGAGCGAATCAAGGAGGAATGCGAGGCCTGCGGGGTGGATTTCCTCTCGACGCCCTTTGACCGGACAGCCGTCGATTTTCTGGAGGGAATCGGCTGTGAGGCGTACAAGATCGCCAGCTTTGAGCTGGTGGACATTCCGTTGATTGAGTATGCCGCCTCCAAGGGAAAGCCCATGGTGATCAGCTGCGGAATGGGCAGTGTGGAGGAAATTCAGGACGCGGTAGACACATGCAGGCGGCAGGGAAATGACAAGATTGTCCTGCTCAAGTGCTGCAGCGAGTACCCGGCCAATTACAGCGACATGAACCTCGCCACCATTCCGGATATGCGAGAGCGGTTCGGCGTCCCGGTGGGGCTGTCCGACCACTCCATGGGGTCCATCGCCGCCGTGGTGGGGGTTTCGTTGGGCGCACAGGTGGTGGAAAAACATTTCTGCCTCAGCCGCGCTATCAAAAACCCGGACAGCGAATTTTCCATGGAGCCGCAGGAGTTTGCGGAGATGGTCCGGGATGTCCGGTCCGCCGCAAAAATCCGAGGCCGGGTGAGCTATGAGCTGACGGAGTCGGAAAAGGCGTCCACTGTTTTCCGTAGATCAATTTTTGCCGTGCGGGATATTCAAAAGGGCGAGGAGTTTACGGCAGAAAATATTCGATGCATCCGGCCTGGATATGGTACAAAACCGAAATTTTATTTTAGTCTGTTAAAGGAGCAGGCTCCCAAGGATATTTCAAGAGGGAGCCCGTTGAATGTGGATGTATGAGGTGTTTGATTTGGGTATGGACATCTTTAATGGCAAGCCAATACAGGTGTGCTGTGACTGGAATCAAAAGCTTTTTTTGATAGAAGCGTGTTCTAGTGATGAACAGCTCCTTTTGTCATGGCGAAACGAAGAAAAGACGCGACAACAATCAGTGACTTCTCATATTATTTCATCTGAGGATCATCATAACTGGTTTCATGGTGTATTAGAAGATCCAAATATTAAGATCCTGATCTTATATTTGGGTGGGCATCCAATTGGTTCCATACGTTTTGAGTGTTGTGGTGGACAAGCGCTGATATCATATTCTGTTGACTGCGGATACCGAGGTCTGGGGTTAGGGACTAAACTGATTTGTATGGCAATAAACTACGCCGAAAAAAAGCTGAATGTGTCACAGCTTTTTGCGGAAACAAAAGAAAATAATTATATGTCACAAAAGGTTTTGCTTGTAAACGGTTTCCACCCAATTGGCATAAGCTCAGAACAGGGTATTATTACTTTCGGCAGGGCGCTTACCCCCCCCCCCCCCGAGGGGTGTCTGACGTAGGAAAAACTGTTATTTGTATCTATGCGTTCCAATGCTCTCCCTTCCGTTTAGTAGAGAGAAGGGGGGTAAAGTGAATGGAAACATACTATAGTGAGGAAGAACTAAAAACACTTGGTATAAAAAAATATGGTTTCAATGTAAAAGTAAGTCGTCATGTGGCACTATATAGGCCAGAAGAATTAGAAATAGGAAATAATGTCAGGATTGACGATTTCACTATTATCAGTGGGAAAGTTGTTTTGGGTGATTATATTCATATAGCTCAAAGTTGTGGATTATATGGCGGAAATTCCGGCATTTATATGGAAGATTATTCTGGCATATCTTCGCATGTCGTTATTTACGCAACCTCAAATGATTATTCCGGACGATTTATGACAAATCCAACAGTGCCTGAGAAATATACAACTGGTATAAATTGCCCGGTTTACCTGAAGAAACATGTAATTATAGGCTGTATGTCGGTAATCTTACCTGGAGTTACTGTTGAAGAAGGATGTGCTGTTGGAGCAATGTCCTTAGTAAACAAAAATTTAGCCGCATGGGGCATATATGCAGGTGCGCCTGTGCGTCGTTTGAAGGATCGAAGTAAACATCTTTTAGAGCTGGCGGATAAGTTAGAAGAGGAGGTAAGCAGATTAGGAAAACAGATACATGATTTGAAAGTTGGAGATTATATAGAGAAGAAAAATTTAATAACTTATGAAAGCGCAGTCCAGTACGCGTCTATTACTGGTGACAATAACCCTATACATTTTGAAACAAAAGAGGCGTATCAATCGTACTATGGTAGACCTGTTGCACATGGTATGATTTTAGCGGGCTTTATTTCGGGTGCTATTGGAGGCGCTATGCCAGGTGCGGGATGCATTTATGAAGCACAAACTTTTAGTTTTATTCGGCCCGTTTTTTATGGAGATACGATTTTAACAAGAATCACTGTAATTTCAATAGATGCAGAAAGAAATCGAGTCACTTTAAAGACAGAGTGTTTTAACCAAAACCATGACTGTGTACTAGATGGCGAAGCTGTTGTTTTACCACGAAAAAAATCTCTTCCTTTTTGATTTTATGTATTCAGTGTGTTAAGAGAGCCGAGGAAATAAACGATGATATGTATTCGTGCTGATGGAAACCAACAAATCGGAACAGGCCACATCATGCGCTGCCTGTCGCTGGCGGACGCGCTCCGGGAGCAGGGCGGGAAAATTATGTTTGTCACAGCGGAGCCGTATTTCCAGCGGCTGATTCAGACGCGCGGCGATCCCTGTACCGTGCTGGGGACAGCCTATGACCGAATGGAAGAGGAGCTTTCTGTATTCCTTCCACTGCTAGAACAGGAACAGCCTGAGCTGGTGATATTGGACAGCTACTTTGTCACGCCGGAGTACATGAAAGCAATCAAGGGTATTTCAAAGCTTTTTTATATCGACGACCTGAACGCCTTTGACTACCCGGCGGATGCTGTAGTAAATTACGCTGTTTATGGGCCGGAGATGCCATATCCGCAGAACAAAAAATATTTCCTTGGTCCCCGATATGCCCCTCTTCGCAGGCAATTCCAGGGGCTGGGACAGCGTATTGTTCGGGACCATGTGGAAGATGTGCTGATTTCCACCGGCGGTACGGATCAATATCACGTGGCTCTGCGCTGTGCGAAGCATCTGCGGGAACACCCCCCGCGTGAAAATATGAAATTTCATTTTGTACTTGGAGCCATGAACCAGGATGTGGCTGAGCTTGAAGGAATTGCGGAGAATTCTCCGTTTATTCAGCTGCACCGTCAGGTAGCAGATATGTGTTCACTGATGTGTCAATGCGACGCAGCAGTTTCTGCGGCGGGTACGACACTTTATGAGCTGTGCGCCTGCGGCCTTCCAACCGTGACATATATTTTGGCTGATAACCAGATTCAAGGGGCTGGGGCGTTTCAAAAAGCGAGACTGATGCCCTGCGCCGGTGATATTCGAAAGAATGCACGTTTCCTGGAACACCTTTTTGAGCTGCTGAATTCACTTTCGGATGACTTTGCGCAGCGACAGCGTATAGCGGAACAAATGCAAGGAACAGTTGATGGCCAGGGCGCTGCGAGGCTGGCGGAAGCGGTATTAAAGCTGAGCGGCAGTACAGAAAATATTGATTTACATTTGGAGGCAGGAAATGGATAAATATAAGATGTTGGGAAAAATTGCGAATGTTTACGCGGAAGGCGGAAACATTTTAGAATATTTAAGAAGCATTGAGGGCCGTGATGATAATACAATAGAGGACATTATGATCAGCTATGATTTTCAGGCGGGCTCATACAATGCTCAATATCGAAAATCACCGGATGAACTTAATAAACCTCTCATGGCTATGGGGGAAATAATGAATATTTATTTGCCCGAGAATGGGTATACATTGTGTGAGGCGGGGGTTGGAGAAGGGACCAGCTTTTTCCCGTTGTTTCCGTATTTGAAGGAAAAGCCGGCATTTGCCTGCGGATTTGATATTTCCTGGTCGAGAATACTAGAGGGCATTCGTTTCGGTAACGAGTTTACAGGGCTGTCGGAAATGCCCATGCAGCTGGTCGTGGGAGATATGTTTGAAACGCCCTTTGCGGATAATTCTTTTGACATTGTTTACACCTCGCATGCGATGGAACCAAATGGAGGAAAGGAAAAGCAAATGCTTGCGGAGCTGTATAGAATAACCTCCAAATATTTGATTTTATTTGAGCCAATTTATGAGCTGGCCTCCGAAGAGGCCCAAAAGCGAATGATTCGTCATGGTTATGTAAGGGGATTAAAGCGCCAGGCGGAGGATTTGGGTTATTCTGTTGTGCGCTATGAAATGCTTCGCTGTTCTGTCAATGAATGTAATCCGACGGGAGTCATCGTAATTGAAAAGGGAGGCGTGACGGAGTGGGACGGCCTGTGCGACCCGCTTTCTAAAAAACAGCTGACGGAATGCGATGACTGCTATTTTTGCATAGACAGTATGTTGTCATATCCTAAAATCGGCGGTATTCCCTGTTTGCTGAGGCAAAACGCGGTATTGACGACAAAATTTGAAGCATAGAAACAATTGGAAACGGGAGTGGACAAAATGAAGGCGCTCATTTTGAATTCAGGAATAGGGACCCGGATGGGAGAATTAACGGCTTGCCAACCCAAGTGTATGACAAGCATTTCTTCCAGGGAGACCATCCTCAGCCGTCAGCTGCGGCAGATTGCCGGCGCCGGAATTCGCGAGGTCGTGGTTACCACAGGTCCATTCGAGCAGGAGCTGATTACATATTGCAGCGGGCTGGGTCTGCCGCTGTCATTCACTTTTATAAAAAATGAGGAGTATCAGCACACAAATTATATCTATTCCATTTTCCTGGCCCGGGAGCATCTGAAAGACGATCTGATTCTGCTTCATGGCGATCTTGTAATGGAGGACGAGGTGTTTCGCCGGATTGTGGAGAGCGGGCAAAGCTGCATGGCGGTCAGCTCCACCTCGGCTTTACCGGAGAAGGATTTTAAGGCGGTTCTGCGCGGCGGGAAGATCATACAGGTAGGGGTAGAGTGCTTCAACAGGGCTGTTGCGGCTCAGCCTGCGTATCACCTGATGAAGCGGGACTGGAAGGTCTGGCTGGAGGAAATTGAGCGGTTCTGTCAGGACGGAACGGTGGCCTGCTATGCGGAAAACGCATTGAACCGGATTGCAGATCAATGCGCAGTCTATCCTCTGGATGTGCGGGATATGCTCTGCGGCGAGGTAGACGACTTGTCCGATCTGGCAGTCGTCTCCGCTAAGCTGAAGCAGGTGGAGGAGAGGACGGTCTACGTTTGTTTTTCCGCAGATGTGCTCCATGGCGGGCACATGAGCCTTTTGAGAAGGGCGGCCGGACTGGGGCGGCTGACGGTGGGCGTGCTGTCAGATGAGGCGGTAGCGTCTTATAAGCGGTTTCCCCTGCTTCCCTTTGAAGAACGCCGCGCCCTGTTTCAAAATATCAAGGGTGTGGACCGGGTTGTGGAACAGAGGGAGCTGAGCTACCGCAGTATCCTGGAGGAGCTGAAGCCGGGAGTAACCATCCTGGCCCAGGGGGAGGTGGCCTACAACAAATTTGACCGGGATATTACCATGAGCCCGGTGGCTATCAGCACCGTCCAAAGGAAGACGGTCACCGATGAGGAGCCGGAAAAGCGGGTGGAGCTGCATCTGCACACCACCATGTCCAATATGGACGCGCTCACCTCCGTAAAGCCCAAGCTGGGGCCAGAGAAGAACGTGGTCAAGCGGGCGGAGAGCTGGGGCCACCCGGCCATCGCCATCACCGACCA
>OFHA01000974.1_pt1 | contig 22305 bp, 20 predicted proteins | sample 1521891 | NCBI WGS metagenome assembly OFHA01 (sample SAMEA3504089, study PRJEB24116) | mouse gut metagenome | biome: mouse gut; feature: mouse-associated habitat; material: faeces | place: Denmark | collected 2011
TTAGTCGGAGTTAGCGATTAGTTCACCGCAGCGTTGCCCTTGTCCGCTCAGTCCCCTGCGGCCCGCTCCAGGCCCCCTGCCGGCTGTCTCGCACACGTCCGCGTAGCCAGTGAGAGCACAACACAATCTCTGATTTGCTGCATCGTTCACATTGATTCTGACACAAAAATGTTGTATATTTTATTGCAATAGGATGCCATGATATACAGACAGAGAATAGAGGTGATTTGCAAATGCAGCAAAATCTGACAAAAGAGCAGGAGCTGATCCGTTCCCAGCTGACGGTTCGTGCGATCGTATGGCATGTGCGGAATCTGGCGGAAGAGGATATTGCGGAACTGGAAGTGCAGATGAGGCTTTTTGACGTGCGTCCGGTACGAGTGCGGACGACAGGCAGCTGCCGGGAAACGTATGAAGAAATATTGCAGGAACTGGAGAGGATGGGCATTTTTGAATGGGAGGCGGTGCTTATTACGGATGATGACGGGATGGCAGAGTATGTGTTTAAAGAGCGGCGTGTTTTAGATGCAAAAAAAGGAATGGCAGTCGTTTTTTTTGAGGAAGATGGAGGACGGACATGCAGCGCTGCGGATATGGCGGTGCTTGGATTTGAAGAAACGGGAGTGCAGTTTTTTGACCGGATCTGTAAACGTAAAAACCGGCTGCCCTGGAATATATTGTATACGGAGCGGACATGCGTGCGGGAGATCACGATGACAGACCTGGATGAACTGTTTGAGCTGTATCAGGGCGAGGGTATTACAGATTATACGGAGTCGCTGTATGATCGGGCGAGGGAAGAAGAATATACGAGAAATTATATCGATTATATGTATTATTATTATGGATACGGGATGTGGATTGTTCGGGACAGGGAGAACGGAGCGCTGATTGGACGGGCAGGGATCGGGCATCGGGATGTGGGAGACGAGGTGTTTATGGAGCTCGGATACGTGATTGCAAAAGAGTATCAGAACAAAGGATATGCGACCGAAGTATGCCGGGCAGTCATACGATATGCCGGAGAGGAGCTGGGCGTCAGGCAGATACATTGTTTTATCCATCCGGATAACCGGGCGTCTGTTCGTCTGGCCAGGAAACTGGGATTTACAGAGATGCCGGATACGGACGTCAGTTTTGGAGAGCTTCGTCATTTCAGAAAGAATAATATTCATATTCTGTAGCGTCTGTTCATATGATAAATCAGGACAAAGGATGGACGATGGACGGAATGGTCTGAGACATACCTTTGAAAATGGAGGAGGATCATATGGATAAGATGGAAAACAAAACGAACAGTGCAATGCCGGTTCTGATCGATCTGGTTGCGATGTATGTCATTACCGGACTTCTTCTGGTAATACTGGCAGCGTTACTGGGACGGCTGGAGCTGTCAGATGCAGCCGTCAGTATCGGGATTATCGCTACTTATATTATATCCTGTTTTGCAGGCGGATTTTTCATCGGCAAAAAGAAAAAAAAGAAAAAATATCTCTGGGGATTGTGCGTGGGAGCGTTTTATTTTGCAGTGCTGCTGCTGGGGAATCTGGCGGTCAACCGGGGACTGGACGGGCAGATCGTGCATTTGCTGACGACAGCTGTTTTATGCGTTTTGTCAGGTATGGCGGGCGGAATGCTTAGTTAGGTAAAAAAACAATTTTTGAAAATAATTTGCAGACACGAAAGTGACTGTGCTATAATGGCGCAAAGGAATGAAGTACAGGGAGGAAAAAACAATGTTTCAGTTTACAGAGGATTGTATGATAGGAGTACCGGAAATAGACGATCAGCACAGATATTTGTTTGACATTATGAATGAGGGGATACAGCTGGCCGGCAACCATTATTCCGGCGATCGCTATGCGTCGATCAAAGATCTGCTCGAAACGCTGGATAATTATGCAGAGCAGCACTTTTCACATGAGGAAAGTTATATGGAGCAGATTTGTGATCCGGAACTGATTCTGCAGCGCAACCAGCATATGATTTTTCGCGATAAAATCCGCGAATGGAGTTTTACGGATATCGACGATATGGAACAGCAAAAGCAACTGCTCAAAGAGCTGATGGAATATCTTGCACGCTGGCTGTACCATCATATTATTTCCAGCGACGCGATGATTGGCAAGCTGCCGAAGCTGGAAGAGTGGATGGTCAGGGAAAATCCATGTGAGTTTCTGGATGAATACCGCACCGGAATTGCGTTTGTAGATGAAGAGCATAAAGAGCTGTTTCGTATTACGGATAAAGCGAATAAATATCTGCATCATGATTTTGCATATGGGAACGGTTATGATGAAATTATGGACATTTTGCAGGAACTGAAAGAATATACGCAGCGTCACTTTAAAGATGAAGAAGACTATATGGAGCGGATTCAGTACGACGGACTGCCGGCGCAGAAAAGAGCGCATGAATCGTTTGTCGCGCGTCTGGAAAATATCGATATGGATAAGGTGGACGGAGATCCGAAAGTATATCTGGAAAGTCTGATTGAATTTTTATTAGGATGGCTGATTAACCATATTCTTTATACGGATAAAAAAATTCCGCTCGAATAGCAGGGAGGGACACGGATGCTTACGGGAAAACATATACTGCTCGGCATTACCGGGGGAATTGCAGCCTACAAAACGGCAAATCTGGCAAGCATGCTCGCAAAATTACACGCAGATGTGCATGTGATTATGACAAAAAACGCGCAGAAAATCATTTCGCCAGTCGTATTTGAGGCGCTGACAGGCAATCGGGTCGTGGACGATGTATTTGCACGCGACAGCGGTTATCAGGTAGCGCATATCGCGATGGCACAGGAAGCGGATGTCGTAATGATTGCGCCGGCGTCGGCAAATATGATTGCAAAGCTGGCAAATGGAATTGCGGATGATATGTTATCTACAACCATGCTGGCAGTAACGGCTCCTGTATATATCGTGCCGGCAATGAATACGCATATGCTGGAACATGCGGCCACGCAGTCGAATCTTGAAAAATTGAGATCTTATGGATATCATATCGTAGAGCCGGCCAGCGGTTTTCTTGCCTGTGGGGATACCGGAAAAGGAAAAATGCCGGAGGCGGACGTGCTGCTGGAGTACCTGCTATATGAAGCGGCCTGTCCGAAAGATCTGGCAGGCAAAAAAGTACTGATTACGGCAGGGCCAACGACAGAAGCGATCGATCCGGTGCGGTTTATTTCCAATCATTCTACCGGCAAGATGGGATACGCGCTTGCAAAAAACGCAGTCCGGCGCGGGGCGCAGGTAACGCTTGTCTCCGGTCCGGTCCATCTGCCGGCTCCGGCAGGTGTGCGGATGATTCCGGTGACAACTGCGCAGGAGATGTACGAAGCAGTCGACACGCATTTCGACAGGCAGGATATTGTCGTAATGTCCGCTGCCGTAGCGGATTACCGGCCGAAAGATATCGCGGAGGAAAAAATTAAAAAATCAGACGCTGCAGTTATGCTGGAGCTGGAGCGAACCAAAGATATACTCGGGAGCATGTCCGCCCGGAAAAACGGACAGTTTTTGTGCGGATTTTCTATGGAAACAGAACATATGCTGGAAAACTCGAGAGCGAAGCTGGAGAAGAAACATCTGGATATGATTGTAGCGAATAACCTGCGGATGGAGGGCGCGGGGTTTGGTACAGATACCAACATTATTACGATGATTACAAAAGATCAGGTACGGGAGCTGCCGAAGATGAGCAAAGAGGCGGCGGCGCACGCAATATTTGATCAGATCGTAACATTTTTATAGTGATCGAATATTTCAAAAAATATGGGACATACTATCTGTAAATAAAAGCTGTTGGAATCAGCGTGTATGGGAGAGAAACGATGAAAGCGCTGCACACGGCTGGTGAGAAAGAGAGGTAATTTGGATGAGCAGATTTATTTACAGAATGTGTCTCGTTGTTGTTTTAGTAATCGCAGTCGCAGGCGGCGTATACTACTATATGACGTTTTATCAAAAAAACGAAGCGCCTCAAAAAGGTACGTTCGTAAATAAAATGGACGACGCGCTGTCAGAAACCGGCAGACAGGCGAGAGAGGCATTTTCATATGCAGGCGGCGTTGTCAGAGAAGCATCCGACGAGGCGGAAGATATGGCAAAGGATGCATATCGTCAGGTTCGCGGAAAAATAAAGGAAGTATCCGGACAGGCGTAATCACGTCTGAAAGAGATGATCAGGCTATGAGTATACGAAAAAGGAGTAAACGACAATGGCAGCGCCGGATACGCTTTATTTAAAAATCGATCAGAACGTTGTCGTAGACAGCTGTCAGGTGCATTTACAGGATATCGCATCGATGGAATGCACCAATGAAGCTGTGCTGCGGCAGCTCAAACAAAAGAAGATCTATACGTTTCAGGAACAGGATACGACAAAACAAAAAAAGATACGCATCCAGGTATTTTCAGTTTTAAATATTATTCAGCAGATCCATGAGGACTACCCGGACCTGGAGGTACAAAATATCGGCGAATCGGACTTTATTATAGAATGTAAAGCCGGTATTGCTGAAAATAAAGTACTGGAGATTGTAAAAACCGTTGTTTTGTGCGTTGTGATCTTTTTCGGCGCAGCATTTACGATTATGACGTTTAATAACGACGTCGGAGTAGGAGAAGTGTTTACCCAGCTCTATGAGCAGGTGACAGGCAGTAAATCAGACGGTGTGACCGAGATCGAGATTTTTTATGCAATTGGTATGCCGATCGGGATTACGATCTTTTACAACCATATCGGAAAGAAAAAGGTAACGCATGATCCGACGCCGATTCAGGTAGAGATGCGTAAATACGAACAGGATGTGGATACGACGTTTATTGAAAATGCCAGCAGAGAAGGGAAGAGTATCGATGTGGTTTAATCACGTAATTTTGGGATTTATCGGTCTGGCCTGCGGACTGTCGGTAGCGTCGGGCAGCTTTGCGATTGCAGTCAAGCTCGGCATTATTCCTGAGATGGCGAGTAAATCCAAAACGGCGAAACGGATTATGACCTATGAAAACGCTACCATACTGGGAGGTATTGTGGGAAACGTCATATCTGTCTTTACGCAGATTCAGTTTCCGGCAGGACACATTTTTTTAGCTTTGTTTGGACTGAGCGCAGGTATTTTTGTCGGTTGTCTGGCTGTCGCTCTGGCGGAGATTATCAATGCCTATCCGATTATGTACCGGCGGATGAAGCTAAAGATGGGTATGGAATGGATGCTTGCGACAATCGCAATAGGAAAAACGTGCGGATGCCTGTTTTATTTTTTCAACGGGTACGACAGCGGAGCTTAATATCGAAGAAATCATTTGCGGCCGTCATAGCCTTTCGATTATGATGCGCCGCTTTTTGTACATAGTTAGCACAATAAGGAGAATATGCCATGGAACCAATACTGGCAAAGCAGAGCGTGGATATTAAATGTCGGATACAGGCTTCTGTTATGATGGGGAATTACGAATTTTATTATGCAGCCGGACGATTATGTGCACAGACTGGCCAGAAGCCGGAGCAGCCGCTGAAGCCGTTAGAGCTCAGTACTTTTTTACAGCCGCTGCTTCGACATTACGAACCAAAAGAGGAATCGGACGCGTATCTTGTGAAGATGCTAAAGGAGTATGAGGCGTCTGACGAATATGACGAGCAGATGGATACGCTGTTTGAGATGGGACTGGCGGCGCAGTGAAATACCGCTGTGGGAAAGATCGTTACTATTCACGGCCTGGGGGCCGCTCATAGCAACGAAAGATCTTACATATGGAAAATAAATTCTTGACATTTTCTGAAAATCTATATATGATAATATAAGATTTTATTCATATGGAAACAGGTAATGAAAAAGAGGAGTACGTCATGACGCTCAGCAGAGAGAGCTGTCCGCCGGCTGAAAGGCAGCTTTGAACACGCATGATCGAAGGTAGCTTTTGAACCGGACGGCTGAATCGTCAGCGATGCAGACAGGTAAGCTGTCCCGGCTGGTCCCCGTTACAGGACGAGAAGATGGCAGGCAGATGTGGAGTTTCGGCGTTGTCTGTCGAAGAAAAGGTGGTACCGCGTTTATTCGCCCTTTATAGTCATATGGCTATAGAGGGTTTTTTTATCCTATGACAATGAAAGGAAAGATTACTATGGCAAAAGAACTGGCAAAAACATATCATCCAGCCGGACTGGAAGAACGTCTTTATAAAAAGTGGGAAGAAAACGGTTATTTTCATGCGGAAGTCGACCGCAGCAAAAAACCGTTTACAATCGTTATGCCTCCGCCAAACGTTACCGGACAGCTGCATATGGGGCATGCGTTTGATAGTACGCTGCAGGATATTTTAATTCGATATAAAAAGATGCAGGGATACAATACGCTCTGGCAGCCCGGCACCGATCACGCGTCGATTGCGACGGAAGTGCGTGTCATTCAGTCTCTAAAAGAACAGGGAATTGATAAAAATGATCTGGGCAGAGAAGGATTTTTGGAAAAAGCCTGGGAATGGAAGGAAGAATACGGCGGGCGGATTATCAGACAGCTGAAAAAGATCGGGTCTGCCGCCGACTGGGACAGAGAGCGCTTTACGATGGACGAGGGCTGTTCGAAAGCGGTGGAAGAGGTATTTGTCCGTCTTTATAAAAAGGGATATATTTACAAAGGAAATCGTATCATTAACTGGTGTCCGGTATGTAAGACGTCTATATCAGACGCGGAAGTAGAGCATGTGGATCAGAAAGGGCATTTCTGGCATATCCGATATCCGGTAGCCGGTGAGGAGGGCAGATTTGTAGAGATAGCGACGACACGTCCGGAGACGATGTTTGGCGATACGGCGGTAGCGGTCAATCCGAATGATGAAAGGTATCAGGATATTATCGGAAAGACGCTGATTCTTCCGATTGTTAACCGCGAGATTCCGGTTATTGCGGACGAATATGTGGATATGGAATTTGGGACCGGCTGTGTAAAAATAACGCCGGCACACGACCCGAACGATTTTGAGGTGGGCAGACGTCATCAGTTAGCGCTTTTGAATGTTATGAACGACGACGCGACGATGAATGAAAACGCTGGAAAATATGCAGGGATGGACCGTTATGCATGCCGCGAAGCGCTTGTAAAGGATCTGGACGGCGCAGGACTGCTGGCGGGAGTCAAAGACCATGAGCATGCCGTTGGCACGCATGACCGCTGTAAAACGACGGTAGAACCGATGGCAAAACAGCAGTGGTTTGTAGCGATGGAAGAGATGGCAAAGCCTGCGATGGAAGCGATACGCAACGGTGATCTGAAATTTGTACCAGAGCGTTTTGACAAGACTTATATACACTGGCTGGAAGGCATTCGCGACTGGTGTATTTCCAGACAGCTGTGGTGGGGACACAGGATACCGGCTTATTATTGCCCGCAGTGCGGCGAGATGGTTGTGGCAAAATCCGAAGAAGCGCCGCATAGCTGTCCAAAGTGCGGCTGTGCAAAGATGGAACAGGACCCAGATACGCTGGATACCTGGTTTTCATCCGCTCTGTGGCCTTTTTCGACGCTGGGATGGCCGGAACAGACAGAAGAGATGGATTATTTTTATCCGACAGATGTGCTTGTAACCGGATATGATATTATTTTCTTCTGGGTCATTCGTATGGTATTTTCCGGTTATGAGCAGACAGGAAAGTCGCCGTTCCATACGGTATTGATGCATGGACTCGTTCGGGATTCCCAGGGACGAAAGATGAGCAAGTCGTTAGGGAACGGGATCGATCCTCTGGAAGTGATCGATAAATATGGCGCCGATGCGCTGCGTCTGACGCTGATTACCGGAAACGCACCGGGAAATGATATGCGCTTTTACTGGGAACGTGTGGAATCTTCCAGAAACTTTGCGAATAAAGTATGGAATGCATCGCGTTTTATTATGATGAATCTGGAGGGCAGGGAGATTACGGAGCCGTCTGCACAGGATTTTGAGCCTGCAGATCGCTGGATCATATCCAGGCTGAATACACTGGCGAAAGATGTGACGGAAAACATGGATAAATTTGAACTGGGTATTGCGGTTCAAAAAGTATACGATTTTATCTGGGATGAGTTTTGCGACTGGTATATCGAGATTGCAAAATTGCGTACGTATCAGTATGATACCTGTCAGGCATCTGCCAACGCTGCCCTGTGGACCTTGCGGATGGTATTAACCGAAGCGTTAAAGCTGCTGCATCCGTTTATGCCGTTTATAACCGAAGAAATATTCTGTACGCTGCATCCGCAGAAAGAATCGATCATGCTGGCACAGTGGCCGAAATATCAGGAAGAACGTTGTTTTGCGGCAGAAGAAGAGATGCTTTCGCATGTCAGGGAGCTCGTAAAAGCGGTACGTACCGTACGGAAGGAAATGGATGTGCCAAACAGCAGAAAATCCAGACTGTATGTGGTATCCGAAGACAGTCATATACGGCAGATATTTGAACAGGCAAAAGAAGCGTATCGGAGCTTTACAAATGCGAATGAAATATGTATCCAGGCGGACCGGACAGGAATCGGAGAAGACGCTGTATCCGTAGTGATTCCTGGAGCGACCGTTTATCTGCCTCTGGAAGAGCTGGTAGATAAGGAAAAAGAGATCGAACGTCTGAATAAAGATAAAAAGAAACTGGAAAAAGAGCTGGCGCGTTCGTACGGGATGCTGAATAACGAGAAGTTTTTGGGCAGGGCGCCGCAGTCCAAAATTGACGAGGAGAAGAAAAAACTGGCGGAATACGAAAAAATGATGGCTGAGGTGGAAGAACGTCTGGCACAGTTGCATTAACAAAAAAATTACATTTCATTCTTTTTTCTAAGAATATTTGTTGAAGTTTGTCTCAATTAATGGTAAAATTATAAGAAATATACCATGTGCTTATATGGTTGATAGATGAAAGTAAAATTCAGATCGTTTTGTGCAGCTGATGCACGGGCAATAAGAAAGTTTAAGAGTGAAGGGTGGTAAGGTCATGCAGACACTACAGCTTGATAGAACAGCAATCAGTTATAGTCCTGATGGGATGACGGCGTATTTGCGTCTCCCAGAGCCAGAGGCTGGAGTCAAGTATAGTTTAGAGGACGTTCAGGCAGCTTTGTCTGCCGGAGGGGTCAAAAAGGGAATTGATCAGAAGGCAATTCTCAATATGATTCGTAGCAGAATTTATGACCGATCTGTTGCGGTTGCAACAGGCAAGGCTCCGCAGGACGGAAAAGACGGATATTTCGAATATATGTTTCAAAGCCAGTTGGATGGCAAACCGAGAATTAATGAGGATGGTACTGTCAGCTATGCAATCAAGCTATTTGAAATGGTGACAGAAGGTCAGGTAATTGCCAAATATCATCCTGCAATCCAGGGAGTAGACGGATATACAGTAAAAGATGCGCCGGTTCGTGCAAGACCAGGCAGAGAGCTTCCGCCATTACGCGGAAGAGGATTTGCATGTAAAGACGACGGCGTGACTTATATTGCATCGATTACTGGCAAGATCGATAAAATCAATGATAAGATCAATATACTGCCGGTCTTTGAAGTGTCTGGCGATGTAGATTCCAATACCGGAGATATTGAATTCCGCGGCGACGTGATTATTCATGGCAGCGTGGACGATATTGAGATACGGGCTACGGGAACGGTAACGATCGACGGCGTGGTACAGGGAGCCAGCATTTTCGCAAATAAGGATATTGTAATGGCTGGCGGAGTGCTTGGCAACGGCAAGAGCGTGATCGATGCAAAAGGCAAGGTTTCCGCGAAGTTTTTTGAATTTGCGACGGTTCGCAGCAAGGGCGATATTACGGCTGATATTTTTCTGAACAGTAACGTCTATTGCGAAGGCAGCGCATTTGTCATGAGCAAAAAAGGCTGTATTGTCGGCGGCAGCGTACATGCGGTAGGCGGAATAGAGGCCAACAGTATCGGTAATAACGCGGAAATCAAAACTCATGTTCTGGTCGGCAACGGCGGCGAAGTCCGGATGAAGATGGAAGAGCTGCGCAACAGTATCAAGGCAGCTGAGGCAAACATTAATAAAGCGGAAATGATTTTACAAAAGTTTCAGGAATACGAGGAAAAGACGGGGCAGTCGTGCAAAGACGATCCGCGTCGGGTACAGCTGGTCAGAATCCGGGTACGTGATCTGGCTCGCAAAGCGGCTGACGAGGAAGATCTGAAAAAGCTGAAGCTGATGGTAGAGAGCGCGAAAGGAGCAAATATCAAAGTACGTAAAAAAGTATTTCCGGGCGTATTTGTATCTATAGACAGCTGTGATACGTCATGCAAGGATACGTTTAGCGATATTATTTTTATCAAACAGCAGGAGAAGATCGTTATGCGCAGACTTTCAGACTGGGGCGACGCATAACCGACAGACGCTGCTGCTAAAAGCGACTATAAATACAATTTTTTCTGTAACAGTTCAGAACGCTGAACTGTTACGGGTTCTGCTGCGATGGCAGAGTATGATGGAATCGGACACTTTACTTTCAGATAAAAAGGTAAGGTCTGGTTCTTTTTTTATAAAAATTTTCGAAAAAGGTGGAAAAAACAAGACAACCGTTTCTTTACAAAGTGAAAAGATGTGCTATAATAAATTCGTTTAAAAAAACAGACGGAGGAGTTACAGATGATAGATTTTGAGGAAGAATTAAAAAAATTTCAGCCCAGTCTTGAGGTAGAAGAGGCAGAAGAAGCGATTTACAGTCACAATCTGACGGATATGACGGACATTTTACAGGAGATGATAAAAGAAGCAAGACGCAACCGATAATCCAGGAAGGAGCCGATATGCAGTGTTTTAAATGTGGAGCGCAGCTTGGGGCAGAGCAGACCTGTCCAAACTGCGGGATGAATGTAAAAATGTATAAAAAACTGATTGCTATTTCAAATTATCTATATAACGTTGGACTGGAACGGGCAAAAGTAAGAGATTTATCAGGTGCGGTCGATTCCTTAAAAGCAAGTCTGCAGTATTACAAAGGAAACATACAGGCGAGAAATCTGCTGGGACTTATTTATTATGAGACGGGTGAGACCGTATCTGCGCTGAGCGAGTGGGTGATCAGCAAAAATCAGGACGGCAGGGACAATATCGCGGACACTTATCTGCATGAAGTGCAGAGTAACACGTCTCTGCTCAATACGGTGAATCAGACAATAAAAAAATATAATCAGGCGCTCATTTACTGTCAGCAGGGCAGTGAAGATCTGGCCGTGATTCAGTTGAAAAAAATATTATCGATCAATCCGAAGCTGGTAAAGGCGCATCAGCTGCTGGCCCTTTTGTATATCCGCGACAGAAAATACGATCTGGCCAGAAAATCGCTGCGGGCGGCAGAAAAGATCGACCGCGGCAATACAACGACGATGGGTTATCTGGCGGAGATCGACGGACATACCGGGAATGGTCAGGAAAAAAGTAAAAAACAAAAGAAAAAAGAAAGTACGGTCGAATATAACACGGGAAACGATACGATTATTCAGCCGACCAATCTGCGGGACAATTCCGGCTGGATGATGATTTTGAATATTCTGGTCGGACTTGTAATCGGCGTTACGGTAACGTGTTTTCTGATTGTTCCAAATATCCAGCAGACACTGCAGAAAGATGCGAATACGGCAGTCTCTGACGCCAACGATGCAATCGCCGCTAAAAATCAGGAAATCAAAGAGCTGGAAGAACAGGTTACGAAGCTGACCAGAAATGTGGAAGATGCGAACGATGAAAAGGATGCGTCTGCGGCTCAGACGGTCAGTTATCAAAAACTGCTCCTGGCTTATCAGTCTTACCAGCAGGGCGGACTGGAAGAGGCGACAGCCACGCTGCAGGAAGTGGATAAAAAACAGCTGGATGCAGGGGCAAAGCAGGTGTATGACTCCATCCAGACAGAGATTCATTCCAAATTTTTGGAAACGGCTTATAATGACGGATATTCTGCATACATGTCCAGAAACTATCAGCAGGCGGCAGAACTTCTTCAAAAGGTTGTCGATATGGACGATACCTACAACAACGGAGACGCGATTTATTATCTGGCACAGTCTTATCGGTGCATTGAAGAATACCAAAAAGCAGCGGATCTGTATCAGAAAGTGATAGACGAATATCCATCGTCTTATAAGGCGAATAACGCAAGATATAAATATCTGCCGGAAGTACAGCAAAAGCTGGAGACTGTGCAGTAAGAGCCTGCATCCGCCAGCCGGGTGAAATCGCACAGACATGCTCCGGGAAGGTCATGCGTGGGTTTGACGGAGCAGTGTTTATAAGTTTAACTAATTTACGAAAGATGTTGATCATAAGCGGATCAGCATCTTTTTTTCTGCATAAAAACAGGGCGTCTGGCAATTTTATGCAGGAAATGAGAAAAGACCGGCTTGTATGCGGACAGATGGAAAAGGCAGATCATCAGCAGATATCAGTATTAGAAAACAGGAGGATTTTACTATGGAATGCCATTATGAACTAAAAGAAGGATGTCTTACGATATCCATGCCAAAAGAACTGGATCATCACAGCGCAGAACAGCTGCGGATGGAAGCAGATCTTTTGATCGATTCGTATCGGGTGCGCAGTCTCGTCTTTGACTTTTCCGGAACCGAATTTATGGACAGCTCCGGAATCGGCGTACTGATCGGGAGATGTCGAAATATGAGTTATTGCGGAGGCAGTGTCAGGGCACAGCATATGAACGATCGTATACAGAAGATTTTCAGAATATCGGGACTGCACAAATTAATGGAAACGGAGGCGGTGAAGTATGAATGATCGGAATGAGATGAGTATCCGTTTTGATTCTTATTCGGCAAACGAAGGATTTGCCAGAGTCGCGGTCGCGGCATTTCTGGCAGATCTGGATCCGACGCTGGACGAGCTGGCAGACGTAAAGACAGCGGTATCAGAGGCTGTAACAAACTCAATTATTCATGGCTATGAAAACCGGATTGGAAAAATATATCTGACCTGTGCAAAACAGGAAAAGCAGATTCAGATCGAAGTGGTCGATTATGGAAAAGGGATCGAAGATGTGCCAAAGGCAAAGGAGCCGTTTTATACCACGCGTCCGGAACTGGAACGTTCCGGTATGGGATTTGCATTTATGGAAGCGTTTATGGACGACGTGGAAGTGGCTTCGGCGCCGGGTCAGGGTACGACAGTACGCATGATCAAGCAGTTTGGAAAAGAGTCCGGCAGCCTATGAAAGAGACAATGGCTTTGATCCTGCAGGCGCAGCAGGGCGATCCGGGTGCAAAAGAGGAGCTGGTGAAGCGAAATCTTGGACTGGTGGGAAGCATTGTCAAAAGATTTGAACACCGTGGACATGACAGAGAAGAGCTGTTTCAGATTGGCAGTATCGGTCTGATCAAAGCAATTGATAAGTTTGATCTTACATATGAAGTGGCATTTTCTACTTACGCAGTACCGCTGATCAGCGGAGAAATACGACGGTTTTTGCGTGACGACGGTCTGGTTCGTATTAGCAGGACTCTGAAGGAAAACGGATGGAGAATCCGCAAAGCCGCGGAAAAGATCAGCCAGGAAAAAGGAAGGGAAGCATCTATACAGGAACTGGCTGAGGAAACCGGATTAAGCCGGGAAGATATCGTAATGGCTGTGGAAGCGAATATGGAAGTAGAGTCGATTTACCGCAGCGTATATCAGTCAGATGGGAGCGAACTGTATCTGGCGGATCAGATTGCAGAAGGCAAGGGAGTCGGTCAGAAAGCTGGCAGCGGCATGGCATGCAGTCCGGAAGATCCGGAAAAGGAGAAAATATTAAATCATATGCTGATACGTCAGCTGCTGGGCGGACTGGAGGAACGGGAACGCAGGCTGATCGAACTGCGTTATTTTCAGGATAAGACGCAGGTACAGACCGCGAAGGAGCTGGATATGAGCCAGGTGCAGGTGAGCAGGCTGGAAAAGAAGATATTGCTGAAAATGCGAAAGGAGATTGTGTAAGAAGCGGATGGGCGCCGGAGGATGCAGACGGCACCGGCGTCTCCGGATACCTTATTACATACCGTTGCTGTTTGTAAAAAAAGTATAAAATCTATTGACATCTGAGAAAATTACTTTATAATTAAAAAATATAAAAATTCAGGCAGATTCATGAATGGAGTATCATGCTTCCCGGTCAGAAGCATATTTTTTTCACCTGACGCTGGCACTCGTAGCGATGGAGTGCTAACAAGTGTACGTTTGCTGCCTGAGTGAATTTCAGTATTCTTTGATGTTCTAAGTATAGATGATTTCAGCCTTTTCGTATACGCTCTAATCTGCATAGCAAATTCAAATCAGACGAAATCAGATAGTATTATAAGACGATCAGTTTATTTTTGTAAAAGGAGGAATTTGATGGGAGAAATTGAAAAAAATAGCAGACAGGAAATTGCAGAGTCCGATATTGGGAAACTGTCGCATGAGCTGACTTATCATAAATATTTGCTGAATAATGATAAAATTCGCAGTTTTTTTCAGAAGCTGAGCATACCGGAATATCTGGCAATGCATATTATTAAAGAAAGTGAACAGACGGACGATATTTACGCGGGAAGAACCTATTTAAAAGATATTGCGGATAAAATGCAGCGTTCGGTTCGTCAGACTTCCCGGATGGTAAAAACGCTGCAGGAGCGCGGCCTTGTTGCCTGGTCTCACGACGGCGACGGAAGCGAGGGTACATATGTCACGATTACAGAAGCTGGCAGCAGGATGCTGCAGGAAGAAGAAGAGGCGTTAAAAAAGTATTATGGCAGAGTCATTACGAGCTACGGCAGGGAAAATCTGCTTCATCTGCTGCAGCTGATGAAGCAGCTGGAGACGGTGATGAGTACAGAATTTGAAGAAATGGAGGTCGGTGCGATTGAAGAACAGGGAACAGATGAATGAGTATATCGCCAGACAGGAGGAAGTCTGTCGCAGAAACGATATGATTTCACCAAGGCTTTACGAGGAATATGGAGTAAACCTTGGTCTGCGTGATGAAAATGGAAACGGCGTGCTGACTGGACTGACGCGGATATCGAAAATTGTGTCGTCCAAAATAGAAAACAGGCAGAAAATACCATGCGACGGCGAGTTATGGTATCGCGGGTATCGGGTGGAAGAGTTGATCCGCGGACTGGGCGAGGAAGAGTTTGGCTTTGAGAAGATAGCCTATCTGCTATTAATGGGAGAAATGCCGTCCGAAACCGAATATCAGGAATTTGCACAGTTAATTGCACAAAACCGCGTACTGCCGACAAATTTTACAAGAGATGTCATTATGAAAAAGCCGGGTGCAGATATTATGAATACGATGACAAGAAGTATTCTGATGCTGGCGTCCTACGATGACCATGCAATGGATACAAGCGTGCAGAACAGTCTGCGCCAGTGTATTCAGCTGATCAGTCAGTTTCCGGCGCTGGCGGTCTACGGGTATAATGCATACAATTATTATGTCAATCAGTCCAGTATGATTATCCATAATCCGGATCCGTCATTGTCCGCGGCGGAAAATATACTGCTGATGCTGCGGCCGGACCGGCAGTATCTGCCTGTGGAAGCAAAAGTGCTGGATACGGCGCTTATCCTGCATATGGAGCATGGCGGCGGGAACAATTCCACATTTACCACGAGAGTCGTATCTTCTTCTGGTTCGGATACTTATTCTACGATTGCAGCTGCGATGTCTTCCCTGAAAGGACCAAAGCATGGCGGCGCAAATATAAAAGTGATGGAAATGATCGCGGATATTCGGGCACATGTCAAAGATTATACAGACAAAGAGGAGCTGGCGGCCTATTTAACAAAGATTTTAGACGGAGAAGCCTTCGATGGGAAAAAGCTGATATATGGTATGGGACATGCCGTATATACAAAATCTGACCCAAGGGAACGCGTGTTTAAGCGTTACGTGGAACGACTGGCGCAGGCAAAGGGCAGACAGCAGGATATGATGCTGTATCAGGGGATCGAGGAGCTGGCGCCGGTTCTGATTGGGAATAAACGCAACCGGAATAAGGATGTCAGTCCGAATGTAGATTTTTACAGTGGATTTGTATATGAGATGCTTGGTATTCCACAGGAACTGTACACGGCGATGTTTGCAGTGGCAAGAATTGTCGGATGGAGCGCGCACCGCATAGAGGAACTGATCTGTACGGATAAGATTATCCGTCCGGCGTATATGAGCGTAATGGAAAAAAGATAAAACAAATAACTGACAGAAAACATAACGATGGAAAGGGAGTTAACGATGAGCGAATATAAAATCGATACCAAATGTGTACAGGCCGGCTATACGCCGGGAAACGGGGAACCGCGCCAGATACCGATTGTCCAGTCTACGACATTTAAATATGATACAAGCGAGGATATGGGAAAACTGTTTGACCTGGAAGCATCAGGATATTTTTACACACGTCTGCAGAATCCAACGAACGATTACGTGGCAGCCAAGATTGCGGCGCTGGAGGGCGGTACGGCGGCAATGCTGACATCTTCAGGCCAGGCGGCAAACTTTTTTGCGCTGTTTAATATTTGTGAGTGCGGCAGTCATATCGTAGCTTCTTCTTCTATTTATGGCGGCACGTTTAACCTGATTTCTGTTACCATGGCCAGAATGGGGATCGAGGTCACATTTGTATCGCCCGACTGCAGTGAGGAAGAGCTGCATGCGGCATTTCGGCAAAATACAAGAGCCGTATTCGGAGAGACGATTGCCAATCCGGCTCTGACTGTGCTGGATATTGAAAAATTCGCACAGGCGGCGCATGCGCATGGAGTACCGCTGATTGTAGATAATACGTTCCCGACGCCTGTGAACTGCCGGCCAATGGAATGGGGCGCAGATATTGTGACGCATTCCACGACCAAATATATGGACGGTCACGGGGCCGCAGTCGGCGGTGCAATTGTGGATTCCGGCAAATTTGACTGGATGGCTCATGCAGATAAATATCCGGGTCTGTGTACGCCGGACGAATCGTATCATGGTATTACGTACGCAGAGAAGTTTGGAAAAGAAGGGGCCTTTATTACAAAATGTACGGCTCAGCTGATGCGTGACTTTGGATGTATTCAGTCTCCGCAGCATGCGTTTCTGTTAAATCTTGGACTGGAATCTCTGCATGTGCGTATGCCGCGGCACGTAGAAAACGGACAGGCAGTGGCCGAATGGCTGCAAAAGCATCCGCAGGTAGCTTCTGTGAGCTATCCGGGACTGAAAGGCGATAAATACTATGATCTGGCGCAGAAGTACCTGCCGAACGGAGGCTGCGGCGTCGTGTCGTTTGAGTTAAAAGGAGGCAGGGCAGCTGCAGAGACATTTATGAAACATTTGAAGCTGGCTGCGATCGAGACGCATGTAGCCGACGCCAGAACCTGCTGTCTGAATCCGGCAACGTCCACGCATCGTCAGATGAACGATACACAGCTGGCAGAAGCCGGAATACCGGCCGGACTGGTCCGGATGTCCTGCGGACTGGAAAATAAGGAGGATCTGATCGCAGATCTGGCGCAGGCGTTAGAGAGTATCTGATCATTCCATAAAAATAGTAAGTTAAAAGAATATCCACATAAAAAGTATAAACATTCCGGTATTGGTTAAGCTATATGCAGTAGTACCAATCTAAAACAATGAATATGCATCGTGTATTTCGAGCGACTGATACAGACACAGACAGGCAGACCGGCTGGTCTGCCTGTGACAGAAAAAGAAATATACGCCGCATGATACAGGAGGAATGTTTCCATGAATCACAAAAAAAGCCAGCCATTGACCGGCGCTGCAAATCAGCGTCTGGACAAAACATCCCAGTCTGACAGCCAGTCCACTGCAGCCTGGGCAGGTACCGACCATCACGCTCCAAAATCCAACGTGTCCATTCCAAAGACAAGCGCTGTCGAATATGCCAAGGAATGGGTTGACGATGGCAGCAGACTGTAAGGAGGAGACGGTATGGGAAAAATTACGATGACGGTAGATGGCAATACGGCAGCGGCATATGCAGCATATGCATTTACAGACGTAGCGGCCATTTACCCGATTACGCCGTCTTCCACAATGGCCGAAGTGGTAGACGAATGGGCGGCCAACGGCAGAAAAAATATTTTTGGCCAGACGGTAAAAGTAGCGCAGCTGCAGTCAGAAGCAGGCGCTGCAGGCGCGTTTCACGGCTCGCTGCAGGCGGGCGCGCTGACGACGACGTTTACGGCGTCTCAGGGATTGCTGTTAATGATTCCCAATATGTATAAAACAGCCGGAGAGCTGCTGCCGGGAGTCTTTCATGTCAGTGCCCGTTCGATTGCGGCGCAGGCTCTGAATATTTTCGGCGATCATCAGGACGTGATGGCTGCAAGGCAGACCGGCTGTGTAATGCTGGCGTCTGGCTCGGTACAGGAAGTCGCAGATCTGGCTCCTGTTGCACATCTTGCCGCTATAAAGGGGCGGCTTCCGTTTATTCATTTCTTTGACGGGTTTCGTACTTCGCATGAGGTACAAAAGATCGAAGCGCTATCGTATGAAGATATGGGCAGTCTGCTCGATCAAAAAGCGCTGCAGGAATTCAGGGACCGTGCGTTATCACCGAATCATCCGGTAACGAGAGGTACGGCACAAAACCCGGATATTTATTTTCAGACGCGGGAAGCGTGCAATCCTTTTTATGAAAGAATTGTTCCAATTGTAGAAGATTATATGACACAGATGCACAGACTGACAGGAAGAGAATACGGTCTGTTCCAATATTACGGCGCGCAGGACGCTACACATGTGATCATAGCGATGGGATCGGTCTGCGGTACGATCGAAGAGACGGTCGACTATTTTAATGCGCAGGGAGAAAAGTACGGGCTTGTAAAAGTGCACCTGTTCCGGCCGTTTTCTGCAAAACATCTGTTAAACGTAATTCCGCAGACGGTAGAGCGGATCGCAGTCTTAGACCGTACCAAAGAGCCGGGAGCGCCCGGCGAACCGCTGTATCTGGATGTCAGAAACTGCTTTTATGAGAAGTTTTATGGGAAAGAGCATGCGCCTTTGATTATCGGCGGACGTTTTGGTCTCGGATCCAAAGATACGACGCCTGCCGATATCAAAGCCGTATTTGATTATTTGAAAGGCCCGCAGCCGAAATCCGGATTTACCGTCGGCATTGAAGATGACGTAACACATACGTCGCTTCCGGCTGCAGAAAAAATTATTACCGCGAAAGAGGGAACGGTCCGTTGTAAGTTCTGGGGACTGGGCTCGGATGGAACGGTCGGCGCGAATAAGCAGGCGGTTAAAATTATCGGGGAGCATACCCGTCAGTATGTGCAGGCGTATTTTGCCTATGATTCCAAAAAGTCGGGCGGACTGACAACGTCTCACTTAAGATTTGGCAGTCAGCCGATCCGGTCGGCGTATCTGATCGATGAGGCGGATTATATCGCATGTCATAACCAGTCCTTTGTAAACAGCTACGATCTGCTGCACGGATTAAAACAGGGCGGGACGTTTGTACTGAACTGTATGTGGGAAAGCGGGGAGCTGGAAGATCATTTGCCAAAAAAAATGATGCGCGAGCTGGCGGAAAAAGAAATTGATTTTTACTGTGTGAACGCAGTCCGTCTGGCAGAAGAAATCGGACTTGGGAACCGGATCAATATGATTATGCAGGGCGCCTTTTTTAAACTGGCCAATATTCTGCCCCAGGAGGAGGCCAAACAATATCTAAAGGACGCGGTACAAAAAGCCTATGGAAAAAAAGGCGAGAAGATTGTGCAGATGAACCATGAGGCGATCGAACATGGATTTACCGATCTGGTGAAAATACAGATTCCGGAACACTGGAAACAGTTTACCGAAGAAGAAAAGAAACAGGAAACAGACGGCGTCAAAGAGCCGGAATTTGTTGCGCAGATCATGCGGCCGATGAATCGTCAGGAAGGAGACCGGCTGCCGGTCAGCGCGTTTCGCGGGATTGAGGACGGAACGTTTCCGAATGGGACGTCTGCGTATGAAAAGCGGGGAATTGCGGTGAATGTTCCGGAATGGAACGTAGATACCTGTATTCAGTGCAATCAGTGTTCTTATATCTGTCCGCATTCGTGCGTACGGCCATTTCTTTTAACTGCGGAGGAAAAGGCTGCGGCTCCAAAAGCGTTTCTGACGCAGAAGGCGAAAGGAATGGGATTGGAAAACTATGAGTTTCGTATTCAGATCAGTACGATGGACTGTACCGGCTGCGGAAACTGTGCAGATGTCTGTCCGGCACAGCCGAAGGCGCTTGTTATGAAAAAACTGTCTACACAGACGGCGGAGCAGGTACCGAACTGGAGCTATGCCGTTCAAAAAGTTCAGGCCAGGGGAGATCTGTTTGAAGGCAGAACGGTCAAAGACAGTCAGTTTAAGCAGCCTCTGATGGAATTTTCAGGCGCGTGCGCAGGCTGTGGAGAGCCGGCTTATATTAAGCTGATCACGCAGCTGTTCGGCGACCGTATGATGATCGCGAATGCAACCGGATGTTCGTCTATCTGGGGAGCTTCTGCACCAACGACTGCTTATACGTGTGATCATAATGGACACGGACCTTCGTGGGCAAACTCTTTGTTTGAAGATAACGCGGAATATGGGTATGGAATGTATCTGGGCGTGCGTCAGATTCGGGATGGCATGGAGCACAATATGAAACAGCTGATCGATAGCGGACTGGAGACATCTGCGCCGATGTTGTACGATGCGTTCAGTCACTGGATACAGGTCCGGGAAGAAGGCGATGCGTCCAGGGAGGCTGCAGAAGAGGTGCAGGAAGTACTGGACAGCGTGCTTATGGATGAACAGGCGTTTCACGCAGAGCCAGAGACGCTGCGTCTGTTAAAGGAAATAAATAAAAACAGGGATTATCTGATCAAGCGTTCCATCTGGATGATCGGCGGAGACGGATGGGCTTATGATATCGGTTATGGCGGTCTGGACCAGGTACTTGCATCCGGAGAAGATGTGAATGTGCTTGTATTTGATACGGAGATCTATTCCAATACCGGAGGACAGGCATCCAAGTCTACACCGGCGGCTGCGGTTGCAAAGTTTGCCGCATCCGGTAAGAGATCGGGCAAAAAAGATCTTGGCAGGATGATGATGACGTATGGCAATATCTATGTCGCGCAGGTTGCCATGGGAGCCGATAAAAATCAGACGCTCAAAGCAATTCGCGAAGCGGAAAGCTACAAAGGGCCGTCGCTCATTATCGCTTACGCGCCATGTATCAGCCACGGATTAAAGACGGGTATGGGTAAGAGCATGGAAAACATGGCGAAGGCAGTACAGGCAGGATACTGGCACCTGTATCGTTACCATCCGGATCTGGTCAAAGAGGGGAAACAGCCGTTTACTCTGGATTCCAAAGATCCGACTGGCGATTTTAAAGAATTTTTAATGGGTCAGGTACGATATTCCGCACTTGCCCGCCAGTTTCCGGAACATGCGCAGCAGCTGTTTGAAAAAGCGGAACAGGATGCAGGGCGTCGTCTGAAAGCGTATCAGAAGATGAGCGAAGGCCGGTAAAGAGATGCATGCAGGTACTGTCTCAGAGGCTGTCAGCGACCTGGATTTGCTGCAATTCATGTCAGAAAATACTTGATTTTTTACAATCGCTGTTGTAGAGTGATATCGAAAATAGTTATCCCAGCTGTAACAAATAAGGGATCGGAACCGTTAGCAACAGTTTAAGATAAAGGAGAAAAGAACGACATGAAAAAGGAACCATTTGTAACAAACGAACAGCTTAGGGAAATTGTAAAGCAATTTCCAACACCGTTTCATTTGTATGATGAAAAAGGAATCCGTGCGAATGCGCAGGCAGTCAGAGAAGCATTTTCCTGGAATCGGGGATATCGTGAATATTTTGCGGTCAAGGCGGAACCGAATCCGTTTATTATAAAAATATTAAAAGAATATGGCTGTGGGTGCGACTGTTCTTCCATGACAGAGCTGATGCTTTCCGACGCGCTTGGAATCCGGGGAGAAAATATTATGTTTTCTTCGAATGAAACGCCGCCGCAGGAATTTCAGTTTGCAGACCGGCTTGGCGCGATTATTAATCTGGACGATATTACGCATATCGATTTTTTGGAACGTGCAATCGGAAAAATACCAGAAACGATCAGCTGCCGTTACAATCCGGGCGGGGTCTATAAAGTCAGCAACGGCATTATGGACAATCCGCAGGATGCAAAGTACGGATTTACAAAAGAGCAGCTCCTGGAAGGCTATAAGATCTTAAAGCAGAAAGGCGCAAAACGATTTGGTCTGCACTCGTTTCTCGTCAGCAA
>OFHA01000975.1_pt1 | contig 22294 bp, 9 predicted proteins | sample 1521891 | NCBI WGS metagenome assembly OFHA01 (sample SAMEA3504089, study PRJEB24116) | mouse gut metagenome | biome: mouse gut; feature: mouse-associated habitat; material: faeces | place: Denmark | collected 2011
TACCGGCGGGCATTCCCCATCGGCGACGCTTGATCAGCCGGAACATCTGCCTGAAGCAGTCATCAACAAGAGCCTCGTCCTTTTTCATCGAATAGGTGGCGGCAAGCACACACTCGCTCACTGAGTCGTAGGCATAATAGGCGTGTACCCGTTTGTTGCCCGGCATCCGTCGAGGAAGATCAACGTCATCCATTGTAATCTGCGAGAGTGAGTATTGACCACGGTGACGGTGAACATGGGGCATATTCTCGTGGTAGAAATCCACATTGGGTTTTAGACGCTGGTCGATAAAAAGCTTAACGTCCGGGCGATTAAGGTAATTGGTGATGGTCGCCTCGCTCGGTATCCAAGGTTCCCCGTTCTTTATCCTTGCGCATTCGTCCGGGTCAAGCAGTTCGCCTGTTTCCGGATCCCATACATCAAGCTCACCGCACACGAACATCTCATACATCTTCCTGACGGTGGTGTTCCACGGACGGGTGGGCAATACCGCCAGACCCTTGATGGCTCTCTCCTCATTCTCGGTCAGCATCTGGGCATTCTTATTGCCGAATTTGCCGCTCACAAGGGCGATATAACCATATTTACGGTAATCGTTGACCTTGCGACGGAAGCGAAGCACCGAAGCCGGAAGAGTGTGGCCGAATTGCACCCGGAGGCTCTCTATCACGGCGGTCATGCGTGACCAGTCATAGTCCCTGCCGAAAAGTCGTTGTGATGCAGATGCGTTGTCATATAGCTTGATGCAGGTGTTCAGCACTGAAGCGTTTACCATATACTCACGCTTCTTGCCGATCTTCAGCTCGGTACCGGTCTTTTTCGGGTCGTTGAAAAATTCGACCGCTTTTTGATCCTCCACATAGTTGCTGCGTACCCATGCTGCTATATGGGCGTCTTTGCCACCAAGCTTTTCATCAACTTGAATTCGGTGTTCCGGCTTGAGGGAGTCGTATGCGACAAGGGCATAGTTGCCGGCTCCACCTCCTGGGCGCACGACATCGAGGCGTTTACGCTGAACCGCCTTCTCATAACTGCCAACAGTCATGATGCCGGTGTCGATAAGCTCACGCGCCGATACACAATATATGCCGTTGTGGTACTGCATGACTCTCCGAATTTAGAGTGCCTCCGCCATTCTCTTTATATCATCGATCTGGCTCATCATGACATGCTCATATCTCGCTGCCACTTCCCCTTTGGGACCATATACCGTCCCCTCGCCGGTCTGCTTGTCAAGGTAGATTTCGGCCCGGTTGGGATAGACTGCGTGCCAGCAGCCATCGGAGTCAAAGAAGAATTCTCCCTCCTTGAGGTTGTAGTACGTGCAGCCTCCATGTTGCTTGAGAGCCACAAAACGTATCTTTTTGGCAAGGTCGTTGTTTTGGCGATAGGCAAGTGCGTTTCTCACACAACGTTCCCCGATGGGCTTGCCATCGATGCGAAACGCCTTCTGGAGCTTGAGTATGCCTTCTTTGCTTACTGAAATATACTTTTTCATATTCTCACTTATTTGATTTTTTGTTATTTTTGCGCTTATTTTCCAAATGGAATAGTTATGGTTAGAAAATCTCCCTTTCATCCATGGTCATCCGCTTTCGTGGCCATGTATTTTGATACTTCCTTAGCACAGTGGGCGAGACCACTCCTCCAAGAATGTGTATCAGCCTTTGCGCATCTTCAAGGAATTGAACTCGTGTGTACCGACCGAATATCTCTGCCGGATGACATTTCAGAAGCCAACGCTCAGCTTGGTGCATACAACGAAGCTGATCTTTTTCTGTGCCGCTCTTCAGAGCAGTCGCTAATGTCGCAAAAGGAGTTTGAGAAAGCCATTTCCGGACTCTTTTCAAATGTTCAATTTGGCAGTCCAGTATGGTTGAATCTTTTGCCGGATAGATACAAAGCGTTTTATCATCTACCGGAATAATCATTTGCTTCATAGTCTCACTTTTTATTTAGTTGGTTATTCATCTTGTCTATCGCTTCCTTGATGGCAAAGTGACCCTCCACTAATGCGCCGTACTGTTTGGATTGGTCGGCTTCATATTCGCTGTGGGTCGCCTCATATTCGTCAAGGACGGTCGAAGTGTCCTCAAACTGACGCTGCAAGGTCGTTAACATCACCTTGACTGCGTTATCGATCATTCGTTCTGCTCGTTGCTTCATCTTTGGAAGTTTTTAGTAGGAGGTCGGGGAATCGAACCCCGATACTTGCGCCATGGTCGCTCACCTTCCGGGCCTCCCTGATTCCCCGGTGAAATTTGGCAACACCGGGGAGTGGAAAAATTTGTTTTGCCTTTCGGCTTTAACCGGCTCTCTTGCCGGAGGATCGCCCTCTCTTGGGTCTAACCCTGTTCGTTTATAGTCTCTTGACGGCGACGGTTGTTGTCAACTATGTCGTCGAACCACCTGTCGCTCATCAGAATCTTAAATATCGCAAGCCGACCCATATTAAGACCTGTCAATGGGAACATCAGGAAGGTAAGGCCATCGGGGTAGGCGTTATCACCTGTAAGCCCGTATTCCATGTTCATATCCTTGCCTCGGAAAGTAATAAACCACTCCGGCTCACCTACACCTTTCTCTTTAAGCAACCGGCAGTATCCGTTGGTCCACTCATCGAGATTCCCGCCACATCCTGTAATCGTGTAGAAACTTCCGTTATAGGCTGCCGTGAAAATCTCTTCGCGGTTGTTGGGGGTCATGTTAATTATTGCGCTCATAGTCTTACTCGTTACAGGTGATTGCCCAAAGAAGTCTCTGAAGGTCGCCTCTAAGCTCTTGCATGGCGACACGCTTGAGTACCTCCGCCGCGTTCATCATCATGTTTGTGCTTGAGGGGGTCTGACTCCCTTCGATAAGGGTGTGCTCTATATTCCCGATATGGTTACCGAGGCAAGTCTTGATCTTGTCAAGGTCATCCAATGAGGTCATCGGGCGCAACTCTCGCACTGCCATGAGGTTTACCTGAGCCTTATACATCTCGTCGCTGTGCCAACGGAAGAAGTATTCATAATCCTCATTCATCTCGGTAGCATACTTCTCCACCTTGCGCTCGTACTTACGACGCACGCTTTTATACTCGCCCTTGAATATTTCAAGGATCTCCTGCTTGGTCATTTTCTTTGTCTCACTCATAGGTATTTAGTCTTTGTTTTTGATTGATTTGTAACGTGCCGAAATCATATCGGCCATCTTGTCGATCTCGTCAGCCTTGATACCGAGGGCGAGGTAAAGCTCTTCATCTTCAGGATCCACGAGCGAGAAATCCTCGTCCTCATCCTCAGCTATCATCATACTCATCAGCTCCTCGATGGCATAGTGAAGACTTGTCGCCATCGAAATGACTCGTGCCATCTGGCGGGTCTTTTGTTCTTTGATTTCGTTGTTGGTCATAATCTTAAATTTGTTAAAATCGCGGCTTTTTTGTATCTTTGGCCGCTCGTTCCATCAGGAACACGCTGCAAAGATAAGCGATAATTCTCGCACAACAAAATTTTTCAACGATAATTTTCGCATTATGTGTAAAATTTTATCTCGTATAAAGACTTTAGCAGATGCCGAAGGGATCTCCATCGGCACTATCGAGCGTACCATTGGAGCAAGCCGAGGCGTTATATCTAAGGCAATTGCGAAAGGAACCGACATTCAATCTAAATGGCTGGAACTCATCTGTGAAAAATTTCCCAAGTATTCTCCTGTATGGCTACTAACAGGGCAAGGGGCAATGTTATTGGAATCCTCGGACACTCCAATAATTCATTCCTCTGTGCCGGAGGACCACATTGACGAGAAAATTTTCGTTGACAACCCTCAAAAATTATCGCAAAACCCGGTCCCCTCCATGGTAAACACATTCTTAGAAACCATTAAGCAGCAAGCGGAAGAAATCGGGCGGTTAAAGGCTCGCATCGAGGAATTATAGAGAGAGAGGCCGGTCCCTGCCTATGCCCGTTCTACATCGAAGGAGACTGTAGATCTCTGAGACCTATGTCTAAGCATGACCTCCTTCGCTTGATCCACACCCAGTGCCACCTGAATTGACCTTTGGGATGTTCACTGTGGTACCCTCGGTGACCACCGGTATACCCTCCCTCCACTCGGCTTTAGCAGTTCCCCCCTCGCTTAACCGCTATAAATAAGCTAAAATGCTGATTTTACGCTATATTAATAATGTGGATTTGAAAAAGTAGGGGTTTCTACGTTCGCAACAAAACCCCGATTTTAACATTTCATTTTGAAGTAACGGTATTTTGCCCCTATCAGCTTTTTGCACCTCAACGGACTGAAACCTGTCCGTCCAAGTTTTGCAAAATGTCCGTCCAAGTTGTCCGCCCTTGTGTCCGTCCTCGCATGAAAATCGCCCTAAATCGAACTGTTCGGGCACAAAAATAGGGAACCGGCTGGCTCCCTTCTCTTATGGCGTTAATATGCCGTTATAATACCTTTAGAATCCTATCCGGATTATTCTCGACAACTATCCCCACGAGGACACGTTATAAGCGTTGACTGCTTGATACACGCCTTTTTAGTCATTACCATGCCTCCTCCGCTCAATCCGGCACGACGTAGGTAATCATACCCACAACCCACCTCATCAGGCGTTAAAACGGTAAATATGGCGGCTATTGAGCCAAAATATAGATCCCGGCGCTTGCCGATAAGATGCACATGTATCACTTTCACTGGTCCCATAGTCCTAATATTTCCTGCAAAATTACACAAATAACCGTTATATCAACCTTTTTGACTTTACAAAGTAACGAAACGGGCATAAAAATAACCGGCACACAACCGGCTCCACTACCCCATCATCCATCTTGATCAGCGGCTCAACCCGTCGAAACCCCGGTCAAAACTATTGCAAGCCCGGCGACAATCCCGATTAAACCATGCGCAGCCCTCGTGTAAACTTTTCGGCTCAAAAATTAAACCGAAATCCAATCCATGTTAACTTTCGGAACATTTCGTTTTCATGCACTCCACTCCCCTGCCCTCATCTAACCCTCTGAAATCAAAAGCATTTTACAAAATCACGCCGACCACATCAAGCAACGCTTCGTTCTGTGCCCCATATACTCAGCTTGTGCCACAACGTAACGCAACAATTTCAATAGGCTCTGCCGAGTCGCCGGACTCATGTCGTGGTGGTGACTATGCTCTTGTGCATCTTTCGGAGGTCGGTTTGTGGAAAGCGACTGACGGCAAAAAGCCGGAGGATATTGTGCGCTCTGCCTGTTCGGGTGTCCTGTATCGACCTTATACGATGATTGTATATGAAAGCACGGCCAACGGTGTAGGTAATTTCTTCCATAACGAGTATGTTGCAGCCAAAGACCCGGAAATTAAATCTCAGTTTGAGCCTCTGTTTATTTCGTGGTTTGACATCGAGCTGTACCAACTTCCATTTGAGAATAAGGAGGAGTTATATAAGTTTGCTACATGGTTGTACGACAATAGGCTGAACGGCTCTGCGCCCTCAGACCGCGAGGAGTGTGGCAAGTATCTTTGGTGGTTGTGGGAGATTGGTGCTACATTGGAGGGCATTCATTGGTATGTTGAGGAACGAGCAAAGTATCACGACCACGGTTCAATGGCTTCCGAATATCCGTCTGATGATGTAGAGGCATTTGTAAACTCCGGCTCTGCTGTATTCGACAAGTATTGTGTGGAGGCTCTGCGGCCGACTACAAAGAAGCCTCCTCGCTATGTGGGCGACATATATGCGCACGGCGATGAGGGCGAGGACGCTCTGCGCGATTTGCGGTTCAAGGCCGATGCACAGGGTATGTTGTGGGTTTGGAATTTGCCCGACCCTGTTAATCCTAATGACCCGGAGGAGGTGACAAACCGCTACCTTACTGTCGTGGACGTTGGCGGTCGCTCCAATAAGGCCGACTGGTCTGTGATTGTGGTATTCGACCGTCTGTTGATGATGGACGGTGGCAAACCGTCTGTTGTCGCTCAATGGTACGGCCACATTGATATGGACTTGTTGGCATGGAAAGCTGCTCAGATAGCTGCGTTCTACGACAACTCCCTGCTCGTCATTGAAAGTAATACGCTCGAAACACACGATAAGGAGCGCAACGTGGACGGCGACCAATCCACGGCTATACTCAATCAGATAAAAGACATCTATCCAAACCTGTATGCTCGCAAGCAATCAGAGGACGCGATTGTTCAAGGCTTGCCTGTTCGTTATGGCTTCCACACTAATGTTGCCACTAAGCCGATGATTATCTCAACGCTTGTAAAGGTTATACGTGAGGGTCTTTATATTGAGCGTGACAAGCGTTGTATTGACGAGTTTTTGAACTATGAGAAGAAGCCTAACGGTTCTTTCGGAGCAAAGGCCGGTACTCATGACGACTTGCTTATGACACGAGCAATAGGCCTGCACATCTGTTTCTATGAAATGGAACTGCCGCAAGTCGTAACTCGCGGCAGCAACAATCTGAAATATGTTCCTAAAGTTGTATCGGCGGCTTCATTCTAACCTATGCGGTTTGCGCTTGTGGCTGACCTCCGCGCATGGCACCTTGCAGTTGGTTTACGGCATTCATATTTGCGCCCTGCTGTGCCTGTGCTATAAGTTGAGGTGATACACCCTCCGGCACCTGTCCGGCTTCCAACTGCTCTTTCTGCGATTGGATAGACTGCAACAACTCGTCTGCGAATGGGAAATTTCCGGCTTGTAGAAGTTGCTCCAACGAGATTGCTTGCTGTTGCCACAACTGCATAAGGAAGTCGTTTGCCATAGCGCGATAAGCAGGTGTCGCGGTACTCGGCACGATTGAAAGGTCAAACTCAACATCGCGGATTTTTCGGGGGTCATACTCAATCTGAGTGCCTACGCGACCGGCAATGTTGAATACTCTCTTTTGGTCGTAGAACTGCTGCATATTCTTAACGTCCTTATATGCGGCATCGCGCACAAACTCGCTGAACGTGTCGAGCAGGTCAAGCAACGATGTGGTTGCATTCTGTGTCTGCTGATTGTAGAGCGCCGCAGACATTCCTGCATATCCGGGTTTGCCTTGCAATGCTCCATTCACACCCGATATGTCCTCAAAGAATTTGAGTTGTAAGTTGAGCAATTCGTTAATGCCGATATTGGTAGAGTTGGCTTGAACCTGTTGAGGCAGGTCACGGTGGTTTGACGGAGTGTAGACAATAACACCATCGTGGCGGCTCCACATATCTGCAAAGTCCTCCGGCGACATTCCTTTTGGAATACAGTCGCTCGGTATCATCAACACACCTTTGGCCGATGCTCTCATAATCCAATCGTAGAGGGTTATGAGGCGGTTGGTGTATCGCTGTTGGTCGATTACATCACTGACAAACGAATGTATCTCGCCGTCAATGAAAGGATATGCCTTGAAAACGTATGGGTGGCTCTTGTGGTCGTATGGTGTTTCTCCCTCTTTCAGAATATCGCCAAATGGTGTGAGGTAGTAATAATACCAAAAAGAGTCCATAAACCACTCGGCACGGATTAGTGGAATATCTTCCTGCGGCATACCTGCGGCCAACCCCTGCATGATGCGCTGTGTGTTTTCTTCCACTACCATTTCTTTATAATCCTCAAGCTCAATCTTGAATATATCGCCGTTGTTATAATCATGACACCAATAGCGAGGTTTTGTTTCTTTGCGCCATACCTCAATCACACGGCACCGGCTTTCATCACGCGGCACAAGAAAATCCATTTCTGGGGACTGAGAGTAACCGAACTGTTCCCACGCTTGTGTCAGAACAATCTTTTCTCTTGCAGAACGGTATATCTGTGCGAGTTTCGCATAATCGGTGGGGGATTTGGCGAACTCATGACACACATCCTCGAAGCTGACATCATGTATTTCTCCTACGCAGGAACAATCCCATGTGCGGAAATCGCGCATATTGTTGTCAATGAAAAAGTTGTTGGGCTGAACATATTCCGTCCAACAATCTTCTTTGTCATTCATGCGACCGAACCATTTGCGGTGAACAATCATACCGGAGATTAAAAACTCCTCCATAGTTCGCGCATACAACTCGGTCATGCGGTTGAGCTGCATATTATATTGTAATACCGTGGACATCGTTTCAGCTAATTTCTGTTCGTCACGGTCACGCGCATAACAGGTCGGCTCTGTCGCTTGACTTCGATACACACCGATAACATTACGCACAAGTCGGCGTATGAGGTTATTCTTCAGCGGTATGTTGCCCTGCTTCATAATGTACTGCTCCTCGGTCATCTTCACTCCGTTCACACACACTATGTCGCTCCATTGGTCGCCGTAGTTATATCGCTTATTCCGCTCTCGTTCACGGCGAAAGCGATGCATATTTTGATATAGGGTTTGTGCTTGCAACAGAACATCAGTAGCCCTGCGCATATCATCGCCCTGCGCCTGTGCCCTTGCGATACTATCCATATCTTCAACACTCGCAGGTTTGACTTTACTTAGTCTATTTAATTTGATAGCCATATCGAGAGTATAAATTTGTGTCGGTGGCAAAGTTACTCACCACCGACACATTACCAACTTTATCTGTTGAGTTGCTGAGATTGTGGCTGCATGGCTTGATATTTCGAGTAAAACTCGTTCATCAAGGTTGTCAGTTCTGACATGGCCGATTGTTGGTTTTCCACAGTTTCGGCTTGCAGGACTTTCACCATGCCGGCACGGTACGCTGGGATTGTAGATGCAATGAGGGCAGCTTCTTCCGGGGTCTTTGATGTGAGCCACATTTTTGAGATACGTCCGAGTTGCTTGTCAAGACTGCCGAACCTCTGATAAAGTGTAAAGTCGGGGTCTTGTTGTAATGCCGCGTGTGCTTGTGCTGCGGCGGCATAATCGGTCTTAATCATAGCCCTTGCCTTTTCTGCCTTCTCGTTCACTGCCTTATATCGAGCCTCAAAGTCGGCGTAGGCTTCCTTTACTGCGGCATCGCCACGGCTCTCCAATCGCTCGGTCATTCTGTCCTTGGCCAACTCTTCGTATTTGCCGAGACGTTCCTCATCGCCCCAAGACCATGGAGCAAGAGGGGTGCCACGGTTCACCTTGTATTCGGCATAGCGCGCCGCCAACTGTTGCGGTGTCAGTTTGCTTGCCTCCTCGCCGTTCAGACCTATCTCATCAAAGTAGAGTTTGTCGAGTTGGCTCTGTGGTACTTGCAGCACTCTCATCACAAAGATAGCAGCCTCGTGGCTCAATGCCGGGTCATCACCGCAAGCATCGGTAATGGCAATAGCAGCATCGGTAAGGCTCTGTGGATTCATGCCTATGCCGGATTGTACCAGGAGGTTGAGAATGTCATTGACCGCCTCGGCGTTTTTACCACCAATAAACTTATTGGCAATGGTGTTGATGTCGCTTGCCAACGGCATATCCTTACTGAGTTGGTTTCTGCTCCATTCTCCGCTTGCCCACATATTGCCGAAACTGCTCATCACATCGCCGCCGGTCAGTCCCTCTATACTTCCGAAGTATGAATGAGTAATCACATCATCCCACATTTTGTCTTTTTCGGAAATATAATAGCCGAAAATGATGTATGGAAGATATGGACCAAGATTCCAAAGCCACTCAAGGACATAACCAAACGTAGCAAGTCGGATTACATCTTTCTTGATTTGTCTGCGGAATCGTTTCCGAGCTGCATCATTCGCTCTGCTATATTCGTCATCGGTAGCGCTTTCGGGGTCTATCTCCCAATCGCGCAGTATCTGCTTGGTCATGAACGCTACGCTCTTGGCTCGCTGTGCTGACGTAAGGTTGCGCTTGAGGTTTCTTGCGCCGTCATAAGTTTGGCGAGTGTACGACATTGGGGAGTTGCGGAATACAGTAAACAAGGTACTCAGCCAATCTTTATCTACCTGCATGGTCGAAAGGAAGGGCGACTCTGACGACTGCTGCGTCTGATTGAACAGTATCGTGGCGTCCTGCATGGCTCGCTTCTCTGCGGCGTCTGCCGGATAACCCTCTTTGAGATATTGGTTCAGTCGCGTTTCATACATCGCTCTTGCTCCGATGCTGACGGTTACGGCATCCACAAATGCATTCGGGGTCATACCGATGCGCGAGGATATTTCCATAACCCGGCTGCGCCACATCTTCCAATCCATATCCGATTTCAGCAGTCGAGGGTCTCCGCTGATGCGCGAGTGCCAGCGCTCGCGGAAGATGGGCAGGTTTTCCAAACACCATTTGAAGTCGCCGTAGGGATTGGCTATACTCTTCGCAATTGATTTCAAGTTAACTTCTGGTGCATAGGCAGGTGCGGAAAGGAATTGCTTTAATGCTGTGAATAATCTGAAGCTTACCTTGGCTGCTGTTACTCCTTTGGCAAGGTTAACAGCGTTTTTATTGAGCCTTGACACCGGTGGACGGTATTCTCCTGCAGCCATAAGACACAGGTCGTTGAAATTCTCCCATAACCTGCGGCCACCACCGTAGACCGTTGTCATGTTGATTACTTGGTTACGGAAACGCTTGTATGTGCGCAGGGTGTTAAGGTCGCGGTTCCATTCAGCGTATGCACTCCAATGTTCCATTTGGGTGATATGGTCGAGGATTACGCTCAATGCGTCTGCGCCTGTAATGTCGAGGGCGAGATTGTTCACACGGCGCTTGATGATACTGCCAGTCTTTGTTGTGATACCGTCCGGGCGGTTCTGCTGATTAACATCTTCCTCCTTATCAACTCGGGCATTTGCCAAAATCTTCAAGGGGAAATAGTTCTCAATAGCGGCCATAGATGCACCGAACATACGCTTGTGCGTTTCGTTGTACTCGTTACGAGTGGCAACAAGGAAATCGTCTTGCAACCAATCGCCAAGAGCCTTGAAACGTGGGTCGAGGAAGTTCTCTATATCTGCCACATTTTGCTCGGTGATACCCATGCGGCGCAGCTTCATACGTCCATCGGTCATTTTATCAACCATGTAGATGTAGAGGAGGTTGCCCTGTGTCAGTTCGTGGTCGCGCATTTCGCCGCCGTCCCAAAATGAAACAGAGGCTTTGGGAAGTTTACGCTCCATTCTGATGATGTCGCCCCACGTCTTGCTCTTGCCGAACAGTTCTGCGGCTTTCTCGTCAAGCTGTGCAAACTTATCTTTGATACCACGCAACTCTTTGTTACGACAATCAACCCAACCGCGCATGAAGCGGTTCCACAGATACCCCTCTCCGTTGGCGCTCTTGTTGCCAAATACTCGCATGATTTGGTCGAAAGTGCCGAGAGGTGCAAACAAGAATTGCACAAAACCATTATTGACAAACTTGTCTTGCCAATCGTCCTTATGGTGTTCGTTTGTTGGTCTGCCCTCCATGTCGGAGTTTGCATTGTGGTGTATCTCGCTGATACGAGCTTTCTCTGCCTCGCGGAATGCTTTTGCATTCTCAATACTGCCGCGCAGGGAGTCTGACAAGCGGCCTACAAGGTTGAAGTATGCCTCAGTACGCTCAATCTTATTCTTGCGAATAGCGTCCTCGGTAGTTTCAATGAACTGCTTGTAAGCATCATCAGTCATGCGCCCGGCGTCCCTATCTTCTTTAGCGATTTTAAGGCTATCGCGCAGGGCTTTCTCCTCTGCCTTGCTGTTAGCAATGTTCTGAACGTAGTCAAGTGCCATGTTGAGGCCGGCATATTCAATGGCGGCTTGGTCGGCAATGGTTTGGTCGGGGTCACTCATTCTGTTCAGAGCCTCGGCTATGCGGTCGGTGATGTCGTCCTCTGTGAGTGAGATTGCTTTTTTTACAACCTCCATTGTGTGTTGGCCGTCTACATCAAGAGCGCCCTGTACCTCGACACCTCTTGCATCGACCTTACTTCCACGGATAGCAAGGAGTTGGCGAAGCGAAGCCTCTCCGTTGCGTAGTTGATTATCGACCATGATGTCCATAATCTTCTGTACGCTATCTGCAATATCGTGCATGGCTGTGGCATTTTTGACTGCCGACAACAATCTTTGCATTTCGCCGGAGGTCATGCCGGAAAGATAGCCGTTTTGCATAAGGATACGTGCGAGGTCGGAAACACGTTTTACGGTGCTTCTGTCAAACATCGCTTGTGCGTTCATTGCATCAACGACACCGGCCTCAACCTTGCGGTCGGCACCGACAAAACTTTGTGCTGTGCCTCTGCGGTTACGCATGGAGTGTAACAGACTTTGCAGATTGTTGGTTACAGCCCTCATTGCATCGTTGCGCAGGGTGAGGTCTGCACTCTGATTGTTGCTAAGACGTATGGCCGCATTGGTTATGCGCTCCTCCAATCCTATGCTTTGGTCTTTCCAAATGTCGCTTGTTTCTCCATCGCGGAAACGTGCATCGCTCGACAATCCGAGTTCATCACGCTTGGCCGCATCACGAGCCATGTCCACATAGTCGCCTTTGGTACGCAGCTTCTCATGGCTTCGCCACAGCATATAGCGGAGTTCGTTGTCACCGAGTTTTACCCACTTCGGGAGCTTCAACGAGCCGAGGAATTTATTGATAGCCTCTAAGACTTTGGCTTTGAGCTTCACCCAAATGCCGCGTTCGGCTTTGGTGAAGTCCTCAAAACCTTTCTCGCTCATACGACCGAACATCTCATCAACGGCCACACGGCGGTGGTGTTCATACTCTTTGCCCGGCTCGTTCACAAAGCGGCGAGTAGCGTCCTCCTCGACCTGCTGTTTCAAATCGTCTTTGAGGTGATTGTAGATTTCATCGCAGAAAGCATCGTAGTTTTCTTCTCCAATCATTTCTCGCAGACCTTTGTGTGCTACAACCTCATGGAACACCGTTTCTGCAACGTCCTCGACATTCGCATTATTGGGGAGGACAATTACAACCTCGCCGGTTGCAGGGTCGTAGAAACCCTTGCTCCTGCGCATACGCGCCTGTCGCTCGGAATTGTCGTTTGTCAGCTCTTTAGTATCAGTCACAATGCGAATGGGAGTGTTGAATTTCTTCGACATTCTTTCAGCATGGCTGCTTTTGGCTTCGGTTGATGCTCCATACTCGCTGCCCAGCTCATACAACAGGCCGTCATCATTGGCGCTCCTTGTGTTGTTACCCTCAACGTTTACCACGTCAAGCAGGGTCGTACCACCAACCTTGTTGAGATTGTCTTTCAAGTTGCGGTATGCAACCATCTTGGAGCCTTCGTGTGTGAAGTCGCCGTAAAGTATTGCAGACTCTCCACCGAACTGAATGACACGCTCGGATATGTATCGGGCAATTTCGTCTGATTTAGTAGGTAACTTGGTGAATGGAGTGTGGATATTGCCGACAATTCTCCCTGCTCGTGAGAGTATGATAAATGACATCTTTGCTCGGTCGCCCATGCGCTGCGAGTTGAGGAATTTGGCAACATCTTCCGAACCGCGAACCAACGGCTGTTCCATTGGGTCATAGTTCGGGGCAAAAATCTGCTTGTCTAATGTGTGAACTGCAAGCGGACTTTCATTTTCGGGTACACGCTTTTGACCGACACCCGAAGTGTTGTCAGTATCGAATGTTCCGTATTTGCCTGTCTTTAGATTGATGATTACTCCATGTACCGGTACTTTTGATATATCGGCAATCTTTCTGAGCATCTGAACGTCCTTCGGCGAACACATGAGGTTGCCGCTCGGATGATTATGTACGAAGTAAACTTGGTCGGGCTGAATGCGGTTGTATGCGAGTGAAGCGGTAGGAATATCAACCATTGTGGCGGTGAATGTTCCCATGCCGAGTTCAACTACCGTAGGTTTACCGTCCTTAACGAGAACGACAAACGAATGTTCCTTTGCAGCATCTTCGAGAGCCGAGAATATAAACGCAACATCATCGGCGCTCTCAATCTTCTCTCCACTTGTGAAATTGAAAGAACCGCTTTCTCTGAATACTCGCTCTATAAGGCTGAACTCACCGGCTTCTTTGTCTAATCGACTATTATGTCGGTTGAGGCCGGTATCACCTTGCCGTTGTAGGTCGTTGGCTCCGCTCCGCATACCGACTTCATTGCCTCCTGCATTTTCTCCGCTGAAGTCAAAGTCGAATAAGCCGCCGTAACCTTCGGCATTTTCGGAGGTGTAGTTGATTGTTTTTCCGTCTTGCGTTTCATATCTGCTTGCAAAGTTAGCATTTTCTTCTGAATATGACGCAATAGGCTCACTCGCGGCATCTTCGCTATCCTCTTCGGTCAGTTCGATGTTAGAAGCGGCCTCTACCTCTTTGTCCAATTCTGCATACTTGGCCTCCTTAGCCTCCATTTCCGCTTTCATCAAGTCCTCGTATTCACTGAGTTTTTCCTCAGCTTTGGCGAGTTCCTCGGTGAATTTGAATGGAACACCGTCACGCGCTGATATGGATTGCAGTTCTGCGTTGTTGCGCTCGATTGAACGCTCCGCAGCTTCAATGCGCCCACGGAAGTCCTCGCCGCTAACAACATCATTCAAGATTTCTGTTACAGCATTCTTAATGACATTGCCCTTTACCGGCATGGCTTCTATTCCGAGTTCGGGACACGAGTAGGTCATTTTTGCAGGAGCGGAGTAGAACAAATCGCCCTGCTGACCTTGCTTTGTTTCCCTATTGATTTCGGTGTGAACATGGAAATTGAAGCCTCCAACGGAGATAGTGATGTCGGACGTTGCCGGACGAGAGGAGTAGCCCGATTTGCGGACTTGCTCTTGCAGTTCGGCCTTGCGTTTGTTCTGCTCGGTAAAGAAGTCCTCCATTGCCTCAACTGAGGGATAAGAGAGTTTGTCAACAGTTATGTCGCCAACCGTGGCGGCCTCAACCTTTTCAAGATAAGACTTGTTTTCGGCGATGCGCTTCTCTGCCTCTTTGTTCTGCCCGGCTATCTGACGCTTGCGGTTGTGGATATAGGTTTGGTCGGCCTCCCACGATTTGCGCTGTGCAGTCAGTTTGCGAACCTCTTTCTCAATCTGATTTTTCAGCATGGCATACTCGGAGCCGGAGAGCTGTGCGGTGATGTCGCCAAACAGGTCTTGGTCCTCCTCCAATGCACGGTTTTCCATTGAGTTCTCCATGAGCTGCTTGCCATTCATGATGCTGTCGGCAATCGCACCTTTGGTTTTCAGACGCTGATAGGCTGTAACGTCAAGGCTGTCCTCCACACCGAAACGAAGCACACGAACAGGAATGCCCCATTCATTGTGCAGGTTACCCTGTCGCAGAATACGGCCATTTCGCTGAGTGTAGTCCATAGGTCGATTAGGTGCATCAAGGTGGATAAGCGTATGGAGGCGCTCTTGAATGTTCACACCTGTACCGAGTGTGAATGTACTGCCCATGATGACACGAACCTCACCGGCATTCACTCTGCTGAAGATTTCGAGCTTTTTGTTTACAGTCATCCCCGATTTCATCACGACAATCTGCTCCTCTGGCACACCTGCAGATATGAGTTTCTTGCGAATATCCTCATAGAGATTAAAGCCGGAAACCTTGTTTTGGTAGTTGTCGGCAAAGATAGCAACGGTGCCGTTGTAGTCTTTGGCTTCTTCGAGGGTGCGAAGTGTCTGACGCACGGCCTCATTGGTCTTGCTGTTGGGGTCGTCCTCCGCATCTGACTGAACGAGTCGAGCATCAACGGCGGCGGCTTTGGCAATACCGTACATCACAAGGGGAATATGACTGTTCTCTTTCTTCTCCTTGCCGCTCATATTATCGTAAGCGTCAAGTTGCTCCTTGACAAACTTCATGATAGAGCGCAGTGCGCGTGTCTGAGGCAGGAAGATGTCTTGTGCTTTGCCGCCCTCCATTTGAGGTATCTTGTCACTTACACCTCCGGCCTCGCGTGTCAGCACGGTGTCGGCCACGGTAGACCAAATGCGCACAAGTTCGGGCAGGTTTACATATCCTGCAAAGCGATTGTTCTCTTTATACTTGCCGCTTGTGGAAAACTCCAACATCTGTTGCAGGTTGCCAAAGTTACGTACAAAATCATCGAAGTAATAAATGCCGTAGTCTTTCATCACATCGGCCGACATAAGATAGCGCATGAACGTCCATATCTCTGCGGCGGTGTTGGAGATAGGTGTGCCGGTCGCAAAAACAACATTCTTGCCGCCGGTCTTTTCAAGAACGGACTGTGTTTTGAGGAACACTCCCTGCGACTTCTTACTGAAAGACGGGTCTACACCTTTCACACCGCGCTGCATGGCGGTGGCAAAGCCGAGGTGCTTGTACTCGTGAGCCTCATCGACAAGGATAGCATCAATGCCCATGCTGTCGAAGTCCTCGACATCATCAGTAGCACGGTCGAGCATTTCCCTCGCTTTAACTTCTGCATTCTGTCGGGTCACTGCGGCTTTCTTAGCGTCCTTTTCTTTCTTCTTGTCGGTGGCTCCACCGTTGGCAAGTTGGCTGATTTCGTCTTTCAGCTTCTCAATCTCACGCTCGGCGGCACGAACAATCATGCTCCTTCCGTCCGGGTCTGCATCTTTCATCTGGTCAAGCACAAGCAATTTTTCCTCAATCTTGTCTTGGATAAATTGCGTCTGACGCTCAACGCTATCGGGAATACGCTCGAATACGGATTGAGGCACGACAATCATGTCCCAATCATTGAACTTGATTTTGGCATAGAAAGCCTTGCGACCCTCTGCGTTGCGGTCTGCATCTTCAAGGGTCAGCACTTTGGCATTAGGATAGAGAGCCTTTGCACTTGCTACAAATTGGCCTACGGTGGCATTCTGCACCACAATCATAGGCTTGCGGGCAGTACCGAGGCGGCGCATCTCCATTGCTGTTGTAATGAGGGTGTATGTCTTGCCGGTGCCGACCTCGTGAGCCAACAATACAGGCTGTGTCGTTGCGCGGATTACGGCCTTTGCTTGGTGCGGACGTAGACGGAACGGACGACCGCCTACCATTGTGGCGGCTCCGCCGAAATGCTCCGGCACAAATTCATCGGGAATTGACTTAGGCACGGAGTTGTTGAACTTCTCATTGTAGACTTCCTCCATGCGCATAGACAACTCCGGGTCGTTCTGCATCTGTTCACGCGCCCAATCCTTAAAGTCCTGTCGTATCTCATCAACCTTTGTTGCGCAAGCGGTTGTGGCCGCAGCATCGGTTTCGGTTGTAGTGGTGCCGTCACTATTCTTGGTGGTCTTGCTGACGGTGATTGTCTTGTTGGTGATTGCCGCCTCAATGAGCTTGTGGCCGGGGATAAGGATACCGAGGCTTTCACTACGAATGCCCATTTCCTTATTCTTAGGCTCGTCAGTCCAATACGGTTCACTCATGTGCCATGTACCACCGGCATTAGTAAGACGGACGTTTAAGTCGGTGCGCTCCTTGACAAAACGCTCATAGAGCTTCGGGTCTACCCATGACGAGCCAAGAGTAAACTCGATAAGATGCGCAGGGATATTCATAGGCACAACGGCCTCCAATGCTTTGATGTTGGCATCGTATGCACCGTTGGCGGCTTCGTTGGCTTCTCTTGCTTGGCGCAGCTTCTCACGGACGTTGCCACTAAGGTATTCATACGACACCTCCATTTGGCCGGTTGTCGGGTTCTCGAAGCCTAATCCGCTCTCGATAATTTCCTGCTTGACATCGGCCTGTGACTTGCCTAACTGTGAGGCGAGATATTCCGGGTCGATGCGGCCATACTTGTAGAGGCTTGCAATGATACCGTCCTTGACGTTTTTCGGAGCGGGTTTGCTTTCCTTTTCAACAACACGGCGACTGAAGATGTCGGTCTTGCCGTAGGTCTTAATCTTCGTGCCGTCCTTGCTGCCTTTTTCGGAGTAGGTTTCAAGAGCCACAATGCTTGAAAAATCAACATCATTGCGCAACCATGCAAGATTGTTGTTCTTGTTGAGGTTGCCATATCGGGCTACAAAGGTGTCGTATGCGCTGTTGAGGCGGTCGAGAAGCGGTTGCAGTCCTGCATCATCGTTATGCTCCGTCTGATATTTCAGCACATCGGCCAAAGCGTTTTTAAGGTCGGTGTAATCGGCAAAGCATTGTTCTTTGGTGCGTCCCTTGATTTTGTTCTTATTGAACGTCAGAGGCACGGCACTACCCATTCGGGCAACGCAGAGATTGCCGTTGCTGTCGGTCACCATGCTTCCCTCCTTGACATCTTTACCGAGAGCCTCGTTGATGTGAGTGGTCTGTTCTGCGACTGCGGTGCCTTGCTCCTTACTCCAATCCATTTCGGCAATGTGCTGAACCCAAGCGGCCATTCGTGCCGGTTGGTCGGCTGTTCGTGTCGGGAACAATCCCATAGAAGTAGGTCGGTAGGTGTCGCCCTGCTCAAAGCCAAAGAACATTTCGCCGCCCATGTATTCGGGATGTTCAATGAAATATCGGTTGATGAGCATCGGCAGGTCTTTCGTCTTGCCTCTATCGTCCTCGAAAGACGCGGTTCTCACAGGAGTAACCGTGCTTATGTCTATTGCATTTGCGCTCTTGCGGCCATTCACACGCTTACGCACAACGATAATGTCAGAAGTGGCCGCTGTGCCTCCGAATGTTTGATTGTTCATGCGGAACACACCGACAACATCTGCACAGCCTCCTTGTCGCCAACGAGCCAGTTGCGTAGCTTCTGCGATTTGTCGAGTGTGCCGCTCGATGTGATGAAGATACCGATACCACCCTCACGGAGCTTGCGCACGTTCTTAGCAATACAGAAGTCATGAATATCGCGGAATTTCTTAGAGAGGTCGCTGTCGCCGCTTTCGTCCATGACATGAAGGCCGGTGACGAAAGGCACATTGGTAATTGCGAGGTCTACCGAGCCATTTGCGATGCGAGTTTTCTCAAATCCCTGCACCTCCACCTTTGCGTCTGGGTAGAGCAAGGAAAGAATGCCGCCTGTGGTGTTGTCAATCTCCACAGCATGAATGTTACTGCGTTCGCTGATTTCGGTAGGCATCAGTCCGATGATGTTACCAATACCGGCAGAACCCTCTACGATGTTACCGCCCTTGAAGCCGAGAGCCTTTGCAATATCCCACATGGCATCAATGACCGGCGCAGGAGTGTAGTAGGCGCTGTTGCGGCTCATGACCGCAGCTTCGTATTCTTCGGGAGTAAGTATTTCGCGGAGTCGCTTGTTGATAGGATTAGGCGACCATGTGCTTCCCTCATTGAAAGCAGAGCCAAGACCACCCCAACCACTATAACGGCGCAGGACTTCCATTTCTTTGGGAGTGGCCGTTTCGCCGGACGCGAGTAATTTCTTCGCTACCTCAATGGCGGCAAGGTTGGCATCAATACGAGCCTTTTCACCTTTCGGGGCATAGTCTACACCACGCTCGGCATGGTTGTTGCGAATATTCTTCGGCTGTGCTACGCCTCGTTCGCTCTTATGCTGTTCAGATACTCCTGTGCCTCGCTTGGTGTCAGACACAGTATGCTCTCCACCACGTTGAGCCATTCTTCCTCCGTCAGTTCGCTCAGCTTCATGTTCTGCGCTCGTTCCCAACGGTTCATTAGGTCGCGGTTGCTGTCCCCCTCGCCCGGCTGTTTCGGGGCGAGCTTGTACGTCAGTTTTCTCATGTGAATTATTTTTTGGAGTTGTTGAATTATTCTCTGCCTCACGCTGCTTTGCGAGTTCGGCCTCTACTTCCGGGGTAACGGTGAAAGGCGACTCTCCGCGCTCCAACATATCGGCCATATCCTTGACGAACTGAGCGGAGTCCTGTTTAGGCTCGGCCTCGTCAAACAGACCGCCGAATAAATCATTCATCGGCTGTTCATCGGGTATGCGTGATTTCTTTGGGGCTTTTAACTTGGCGACACGTTCAGCCATTTGCACCATATCCTCGCCCGGTTGAGGTGTAAGAGGAGTTGCAGGTTTGACCACATCTTCGGGGAGGTAATTGCGGGCCTCGCGGCGAATGGCCGTAAGCAGTTCATCATAGGTGACATTGGAGGCTGCCCAACAATTACGCCCTATGCGTTCAAATGAAACATATCCTTTTTCATCTGGCCACTCAACACGGTACATTATTCTATCCGTTTTTAGATTATCTCCTCGTCTACGTGAGTCTTGCTCTGCAACCGGTTCAAGACCGATATACATCTTGAGATGTCTGCCTTCGTTAAGTGGCAGGGTTATATAAATTTCCCCACCTGCAGGTGCAAGATTTGCTCGAACAGTTGTACCTTTCTTTACGTTCTTTCGCCCAAGAGGTGTTGTAGCACTCGTAACTTTGATGTCAATTCCAAGGTCTTTAACAATCTGTTTGGCAAGATTGGTAGCGTCTGATACAGCTTTTTTCTCTGCTGTCAGCATATAACCATAACTCTCATGGAATTTGGAGTCATCTTCCACTGCCTCATAGTAGCCGAGGAGGGCAAGTTGCTTATTGACATCCTCTATTTCTTTGTCGAGGTCACGAGAGAGTCTTTCGGCATCTTGCTCAGTTGTTGCAACTTCGAGTTCACTTTCGACTTTGCTTGCAACAGCCTCTGCTTTGTCTGCAATAGCTTCTGTATCTGCTGATGTTTCGTCAGCCTCTTTTTTTCTTTGCTCATTTCGTTGGTCTTTGAGGGTTTGAATTATTTGGTCGGTATGCTGCTGTGAGCTTTGCTCATCAACAATATGCTGAGAGGTGGCGATGATATCTTTGGCTCCGGGCTTGTCGAAATTATAAACGTCAAAAGCCTTGACTGTCTTTCGGTCGTCCATTTCCTCATCCCATCCGAGTTCTATCACCTCCTCCATGTTCTGCGCGGCGGCATAGAGAGATTTGAGGTGAGGACGCATATCATCGAAGATGTCGGGCAGCTCGTCTATCATCGCCTCGCAGTAGTCGGCAAAGGAGCGTAAACCGCCTTTCATCATAAGATATGTCATACGCGTACCCATGCGCAAGACTTCTGCATCCATTTGTTTGGGCTGTGGTTTGCCATAACCCTCGGCACTCTCCTGTACTATATCATCACCTTTGCCGAAATGGTTGCGGAGGTTGTCACGCAGGTTGTTAAACTCGTCTGCGTCCTCATCGCTAATCCATCTGCGTTTTTTCGGTTTGGTCTGTGTAGGTTCTACCGGCTCGGCATGGTCGCTCAATTTGGTTTCTCCTTTAGTAGATAGGTCGGCCATGACACCTTCAACGTTGACACGATTGACAGGCGCTTTCTTTGGCTTATCGCTTGCAGGTTTTTCCATGTCTGCAAGCGACAGCGGAGCCTCGTCTGCAACCTCGTCCTCGCTCTTGCCGACAATATCCTTGGCAAAGGCTTTCGCATCGTCGGCACTACGGAGCATCCAACCGCGCGTTTCACGGTCGTACCAACCTTTGAGAGCTTTGGCTTTCGCACGTAAGGTGGACAATTCCTCTTTGGAGAAATCGCGGTCAAAGGTCACAAGGTATGTGTCAAGCGTCTTGCCCTGCTTGTTGGTGTAGGGCTTAGGCTCGACTTTATAACCCTCGCCGGTGATAGCGGCGGCAGGTTGTGTCGGTTGCTCAACAGGAGCTTCGTCTGTGATTTTGCTGACGGTGGAATAATCGGCGAACGGTTTAGTCTTGCGGTGGCTCGACTGTACCCATTTGTTGAAGTCCTCGATATTAGTTTCGGAAATTCGCAGTCCGGGGTGCGTCTGTCCCCATGTAGCATCATAGTTGGCAAGGTAGGCGCTCATGGCCTCGTCCTTATTGTTGAAGCCAAGCATAACCTTGTGTTCATCGAATGAGCCGTCTGTATTGGTTTGGTCTACGACATACACCTTGCGGCCATTCCACATATCCATGTTCTCATGCAGGAACACATCTATATGGTCGCCGTCAACACCCTCTGTACCTTTGATGTAGCCGTAGGTGTTGGCCATAGTGGTACTCCATTCCTTACCATCTGCATCAATACCTTTGCGGACGCTGCCAGCAGGGTTCTCGATTGTGATGTCAAACTCGCCAATGGTAATATGGCCTTTCTTATAATTTCCTGCCTCAGCTTGCGCCGGAGTAGGCTCGGTGTTCACCTCGGCAGATGCGGCCTCAACTGCGGCCTGTACCGTTGCAGGTGCGGCATCTGTGGATTGAGGTGTTTCGCCCTCTACTGCTTCGACTCCTGCTGTGCTGCTATCATCTGAAGCTCCTGCTCCACTGTCGGACGGTTCTGTTCCTGTCGGAGTTTGTTCTCCGCTTGCAGGTGGTTCATTGCCTCGGAGTTCCCCTCCTTGGCTAACTTGATTGCGGAGAGCCACATCAGCACCTCCATTTGCGACATCGTTGTTTCCATTCTTCGCCGGTTGATATTCAAAGTTTAATACTTGGTTAATGACTTCCGCAAGCGGATACTCGGTTGTGTCGGCCTCATCAAAGAGG
>OFHA01000976.1_pt1 | contig 22292 bp, 21 predicted proteins | sample 1521891 | NCBI WGS metagenome assembly OFHA01 (sample SAMEA3504089, study PRJEB24116) | mouse gut metagenome | biome: mouse gut; feature: mouse-associated habitat; material: faeces | place: Denmark | collected 2011
CGTCGTCGGAAAGCCTTTCTAAAATTTCCGCATCCGTTAAGGCAGCTTTGTGGTCCTTCCGGTAATACTCCTGCATTTTATTGACAATCTGGCCTTCCTTTAAGCCGCCGTGGCCTACGGCTGCCAGCACGGATTCCCAGTCCCGGAACCCATATTTGCGCATAATCCGCGCTTGGTAGGAAGCCTGGTTCAAATCCGGCCATGTAATGCTTTTTGCTTTGCAGTACTGGGCAATCAGTTCTTTGCCCCGTGAAATATTTTCTTCCTTAAATTCACTGCGGAACCACTGGTTAATTTTGCTTTTGGCCTGCGTGCTCTTTACGATATTCAGCCAGTCCCGGCTGGGCCCGCGGGAATTCTGGGATGTCAGCACCTCCACCCGGTCCCCATTCTGGATAACGTAATCAATGTTCACCAGCTTCCCATTTACCTTGGCGCCTATCATCCGGTTCCCAACAGCGGAATGGATGCTGTAGGCAAAATCAATGGGGGTAGATCCATTTGGCAAATTTTTCACATCGCCGGAAGGGGTAAAGCAGAATACCGTATCGGAAAACAGGTCTAAATCGCTTTTTAACAAGCTCATAAATTCCCGGTTATCCGACATGTCCTTCTGCCATTCCAAAATCTGCCGAAGCCAGCTTAACTTTTCCTCCTCCTGGCTCTTGGCCGCTACCTTGCTGCCATTGGAAACCTCCTTGTATTTCCAATGGGCCGCAATCCCATATTCCGCAGTCCGGTGCATGTCAAAGGTCCGTATCTGGATTTCAAAAGGCTGCCCGGTAGGCCCAATCAAGGTCGTATGCAGGGACTGGTACATGTTTGGCTTTGGCATGGCGATATAGTCCTTGAACCGCCCGGGGATGGGCTTATACATCTCATGGATGACACCCAGCGCCGCATAGCAGTCTTTCAGGGAATGTACAATAATGCGGATGGCAAACAGGTCGTAAATCTGATCCAGCGTCTTGTCCTGGTTCACCATCTTCTTATAAATGCTGAAAAAATGTTTGGCGCGCCCGTCGATAGAAGCGGAAATCCCTGCCTTTTCAATATGCTCCCGGACCTCGTCCACCAATTGGCTGATATATTCCTCCCGGACGCTTTTGCGTACCGCTACCTTTTCCACCAAATCATAGTAGGCATCCGGTTCCAAATATTTTAAGGATAAATCGTCCAGTTCGATTTTTATTTTGGAAATGCCAAGGCGCTGGGCAATGGGGGCGTAAATATCCATGGTTTCCCTTGCCTTCTCCTTCTGCTTTTCCGGTTTCATATATTTTAAGGTGCGCATGTTGTGGAGCCGGTCTGCCAGCTTAATGAGGATGACCCGGATGTCCTTTGCCATAGCCAGAAACATTTTCCGCAGGTTCTCAGCCTGCACTTCTACTTTATCCGCATCATAGGCAAGCTGCCCCAGCTTTGTCACGCCGTCCACCAATAAAGCTACTTCCTCACTGAACTCCTGGGCGATTTCCTCCTCCGTCATCACGGTATCTTCCACCACGTCATGGAGGATCCCCGCCACAATCGTTTCTTTGTCCAGCTCCAGCTCTGCAAGGATAATGGCTACGCAAAGGGGATGGATAATGTAAGCCTCCCCGGATTTGCGCGCCTGCCCTTTATGCGCCTCGTCTGCGATTTTATATGCTTTTTCAATCAGGGAAATATCCGTGGAAGGATGGTACCTCCTCACACTGGCAATCAATTCGTCATACAGGCTCTCCGGGCTTACAAATTCCTTGGTAGGCCGGATAAGCCCCTCTGTTTCCTTGACTTCCATTTCCTGTTCACTTAACCGAATCTTTTTCATATCTTCCATATGCGTTTCACCATCCTGTATGCACGCTGCCATCCTGTAATTCACGCCATATAACTCTCATTTTTGGAGTGATAGGTTCTATTATAATTAATTTTTCCTAAAATTGCAATGGCTTCGTGTACCTTTGCATGTCCCTTCCTTGGATTTTTAGCTCCTCCTGCCAGAGAAAACCTAACTTTTCTGCCAAATGGACGGAAATGCCATTCCCTTTTTCAATCAGGCAGTGGATTTCTTCAAATTCCGTCCCTTCCCTGGCAAACTGTAGTATCCCCTCGCAAAGCTCCGTGGCAAAGCCCCGCCCCTGATATTCTTCGCCGATCAGGTAACCCAGTTCCAGGGAAGGCTTCCCATGGAGTTCCCGGTTGTTAAGGCCTGCTTTCCCAATGATTTTCCCAGTGGCCTTTTCCACCGCGACCCACATGCCGTACCCATAAAACACATACATATTTTTGATATAGGCCCTGGTATATTCTTCCTCTTTTTTCCAGTCTTCATTCAGGGGCTCGATATATTTTGCAACCGTTTCCCCTTGGTAAATCCGGTACATGGCCTCCAAATCCCCAATTTCCTGTTCCCGCAGGATGCAGCGCTCCGTTTCGATTACAGTCCACGGAATCCCATGGAACCGCTGGTACATCCGTTCCAGAAAATAAAAATCCACCTCGTCAAAGCCCTCGATTGTTATGACTGCCCCGGAAAGCTCCTGGGGCGGCAGCGCCGGGTTTACATACCCTACGGCTGCAATCCCCAATGCTTCTGCCAGGGACAGGACATGGCTGGCTGCTGCAAGGAACAGGCAGTTTTCCGGGGATAGCTGGTGCAGGGATAAAACGGATCCTACTTTTTCTGGGGTATCAGCATGGAACATGTCCAGATTGATAATTTGGACACCGTAACGGTAAATGCCGTCTAAAAGCTCTGTAAGCCCGTCTTCCATAATAAAACGTTCCGGGTCTTTGGGACCCGCAATATTCAGTTCCTTTAAGGAGAGGATGAGCCCTTGGAATGTCATTGTGAAACACCTCTTTTTCCTGTATGATATGGCGGGGCTGTTGCAAAATGCAGCTTATATACAACATATAGATGGGACTTTTCCGTTTTGTATGATATATTTTGTATATAACAGCTATTTTGCAGCAGCCCCGTATATTCTGGAACATACTATAACACATTCTGGATTTCATGACAAATGGATTTTCAAAGCAGTGGGGGTAGTGTATAATGGGAAGTAACCTGCCCTGCAAACGCCAACAAACAAATCAAGGAGGTAAAAACATTGCATATATCCCGCATTATTTTCATAAAAGGCGCAGTAGAAACCCTGGAATTTTTCTCCCTCCAGCTTGCCAAATCCTTTGAAAGCCAAGGGTTCCAGACCTGGTTCTGGGACCTGAAATCGCCCTTAAGCAGCCGGGAAGCCTTTGAAGCCCTGGGCGGATACAGTTCTTCACTCCTGCTTACCTTTAATTTCATTGGGCTTTCCGGGGAATCCCAGTTCCAATCCGGCTCCGTTTCTATCTGGGAGCAGCACAACATAGAGATTTGCTGCATTATGGTAGACCACCCTATGTATTACCACCGGCTGCTGTCATCTGGCCTTAAAAACCTGACACTCGCCTGCATCGACCGGGGACATCAGGCCTTTACGGAACATTACTACCCGCAATATGGGAAGGTGCATTTCCTGCCATTGGCTGGCACAAAGCTGCCCGGGGAACCTGTCCCATTTGCGGAGCGGGACATTGGCGTGATATTTGCCGGGAATTATGTGCCGCCGGAGCACCTGACGCCCCATATCCGTCATATGGATGAAGAAAGCAAGGCTTTCTATTTTGACATTATCAAAGAACTAACGGAACACCCAGAACGCCCCATGGAACAGGAACTGGTTTCCCGGCTGGAACAGGAATTTCCGCAGATTACGCGGGAAGAAACCCTGTCCTGCCTGCACAGCATGATTTTCATTGATTTGTATGTGCGCTCCCTGTTCCGGCGGGACATTATCTGCACTTTGGCAGAACATGGCATCCCAGTAACAGTGATTGGGAAGGATTGGGAAAAAGCTGGCTGCAAACACCCGGAAAACATGAAATCCCTTGGGCAGCAGGATTCCCGCGCCTGCCTGGAATATATGGGGCACGCAAAAATTTCTGTCAATATAATGCCTTGGTTTAAGGATGGCGCCCATGACAGGATTTTCAATGGGATGCTGCAGGGGTGTGCGGTGGTTACGGATTCTTCTGCCTATTTGGATGAAATCCTTTGCGATGGGGCAGACTACGCAGGGTTCCAGTTGGAACAGTATGAGGAAATCAGCCTGAAAGTGGACTGGCTCTTACAGCATCCCAGGGAAGCAGGGGAACTTGCAGATTCCGGGCGGCAGAAAGCTTCTTTGGGGCATACATGGGGGCACCGGGCGGATGCCCTGAGGAAATTTTTAGATTTTTAAAAGCACATAAAAAAATTTTTTATATGTTATAATGCCGATAGGCAAAAGATATGGCCGTTCCATGTGGGCGAAAAATAAATGGGGCTGCCTCACTAATATAGTTACGTTAGTGGGGCAGCCCCTTCTTCTTTTCATATTCTTCCATCTTTTTCTTAAAAAGCTTTCATGCCGCAGGATAATTTCTCGTGCAAACAATTTCTGAATTTATGCTTTTACCTTCCCTTCCATTTGTAATCCAATTCCTTAAATTATCTGATTTTTTAGTACTAATTGTCGAAATTTATAGAAATTTGTCGATTAATTCTCCTTGATTTCTTACAATTTATGCGCTATAATGAGAAAAAATTACAAATTAACCCAATTACTTCACAACAATTTTTTCACAAAGGAGGAATCAAACATTATGAGTAAAGGGAAAAAAAGAACTTTGGTAATACTCCTAATCCTCTTGCTGCTCCTGCTCACCATAGGAATCTGCTATTTCCTTTTCACCAAAAAGGACAACAAGGATTTGGAGTTCGATGACAACGCAACTGCCGGGATAATGCCCGGGGTAGATGTGGACGAGCGGAGGAAAGAGCTGCAGAACTTATTGGACCGCAGCATGATAGCATTCTCCATCAACACTTCCCCGGTGTTCCTAAACGGGACGTCCGAAGGGAACCTGCTGATTGAAAATCCCGGGAACAATGCAAAGCTGATAAAAGTCAGCCTTGTCATCAATAAGACCAATGAAGAAGTTTATGCTTCAAAATACCTAAAGCCGGGAACCTACATTGAAAATGTGAAATTAGATAAGGTACTGAAAAAGGGCACCTATGACGCCACTGCTTATTTCTCCGCCTATGACGAAGAAACCACAGAATATATTGGGAAAACCGGGGCGCAGATTACGCTTACGGTGCAGAATTAGCCCTGCTGTAACTTTGCTGCAGCAGCCTTGGCGCTGGATTAGCTTGGCTGCACCCTGGCTGCAGGGGCAGCGTTAGCGCCGTATCCACTTCGCTGTATCCATACTGTGGCAGATAATGACAGGAGGAATACTTATGAAGAAAAAAAATATGTTTTTACAGCTTGCTTTAGCCGCAACATTATTTGTTTCCGCACTCTCCACCACTGCACATGCGGCAGATGCTACTTCTACCCGGGATATCCCGGTAGGTGGGTCCGGGCAGATGGAAATGGTAGGGACCATTGAACCCACCATCCTTTCCGTTACCATGCCTTCCTTTGTGCCTTTTAACATCAGCAACAGCATTTCTGCCCAGAACAAGGTTATTTCCCCACGTATCAACGTGAAGAATAACTCCAATGTCCCGGTGCAGGTAGATGTTATCCGCACAGACATCAATATCCGCAATTTAAGGAACACAAGCTGGAGCAACGACGGCTCCGTTGGTTCAAACCAGATTGCCATTGGGTTAAAACAGGAAGAAACCAAGGATGAAATGCCTACTACCCTTTCCAACGCAAGGTGGCTGAAACAATACCAGTCAAGCCCCATGAACGTGATGATCCTGAACTCCAACCAAGAAGGGGCAATGTATGTTGTAGGCACTTTGGGCGAAAATGTTTCCGAAAGCGCTACCTTTAATGTAACGCCTACCTTCGTAGTAAGAAGGACGTCTAACTAAAAAGACTCTGCAAAAAAGCAGGACTACAGATAGCATGACATGCATCTGGCACAAGGAAAAACCGCCATTTTACAATGGACAACTAACTAACACATGAAAAAACTACATATCTGCCACAGTATTTATACCCAAATGCAATCCCGCTGCCCCGCTTCACAGGGCAGGCTCTCCAAAACATGCCATGGAATTGCCCAAAGGGTATGGTATATAGGACACACAGCCACTTTCGCCTGAAAACGGAAGTGGCTGTATGAAAAAGAGGGGATTATTTCGCCACTATCCCCACACTACAATCCAAATGAAAGGAATCCGTGATTTTTATGGCAATTTATTATCTGACAATTTCCTTCCTCACAGGGACAGGCTATTTTTTTACCGGAAAAAAGCAAGGGCGCAGGGCTGCCTTCTGCTATCTGGCCGTTTCTTTTTTAGCCTTTGCCTTCCTGGCGTCTTTCCGGTACGGCATCGGCTTTGATTATTTTTCCTACCAAAATATTTATGGCATGGTATCCCAATGGTCTTTTGGGACTATCTTCCATTATATCTGGAATGAACCTGCCTTTTACCTTGCCTGTAAAATTTTTTCCATGGCAGGCTGCCCGTTCCCTGTATTCCTTATATTCGTGAACATGTTCCTGATGGCGGTGTCCATGCAGTTTATTTACCGTTTCTCCAAACTGCCATGGGCCAGCGTTTACCTTTACATAACGCTCCAGTTCCTTGCCTACCAGATGAACTTAATCCGCCAGTCCCTTGCCGTTGCCTTTTTCATGCTGGCATACCCTTACCTGAAAGAACGGAAAATCCTGCCCTATACGCTGCTCGTATTCTTAGGGGGGATGTTCCACAATTCGCTGCTGTTTGCCTATCCCCTGTATTTCCTGCTCACTTGGGAGTACCGCCGGAAAATGCTTGGGCTCCTCCTGGCAGCCACCCTTTTGGGCTACCTGTTTTTCGACCCCATGTTTGCTGTTATCTCCCCCATGCTCCCTGCACGGTATGCCAAGTATTCCGGAGGCTATTTCTGGAGCGGGAATGGGTTCCTCTATGTCGTCCTGCCCGCCCTGTACGGCGGTTCCATTTACCTGTTCCGGGAATATATCCGGGATGGGCGGCTGCGCACCATCTTTACCAACAGCGCCTTGTTCCAGTTCCTGATTAATGTGTTCATCACAAAGCATTTTATTTTGGAACGGTTTGCCATATATCCCTTTGTTTTTTCCCTGCTGGCGGTACCGGAAATCCTTTGGGGCTGCCGGGAACACGGCGGGAACATAACCCTTCCATGGAAAAAAGAAGGGGGCTGGGCGCCTTGCTGCCGTCTTGTCCTGTTGTGGTTCCTTGTTTTAGGCGGAGTTTGGTTCTGCTTCGCCGCTTCGGAAGGGTTCCACCGGGTGTACCCCTATGTCAGCCTGCTGGATAAAAGCCTGTCGGAACCGGAATAGCCCGCTAGATAAAACCCTTGATAATTCTTTCTCCTGCCTTTATAATGAACATTGTTCAAATTGATGGGAGGTGAGTACCGTGAACAATGCTGTAGCATCCAAGGAAGCCTTTTTAGAGGTATGCAAGCTATTGTTGAAACTTTATTTGACGCTGTATATTTATGCACGGTCCTTACCATTGGGATCCGCATGATTGCAAAAAGCCAAAACAGCCAGTACCGCTTATTCGGCATTATGGCGGTCGTGCTGGGCTTAGGGGATTCTTTCCATCTGATGCCCCGCGCCTTAGAGCGTGTTTGAAAATTGCTTTCTGCAAGATTCCGTCCCAGTTTGCATCAGATTTTATGCTGGATTTGGGAGGTGTAGTGGGCTACATTGACGAAATTCAGCATATAATCCGGTGTAAAGTGGAGCGGAAAATTGTGGGAATGAATTTTCAAACACGCTCTAGCCCTCTGCACCACAGGGCTTGAAAATTTTACGGCGGCCCTTGGGGCTGGGAAATTTATCACTTCCATTACTATGACTATTTTTTATGTCATCCTTTACTATGTATGGCGGCTGCGCTACCATGCAGAGGGGCAGAAAAATACAGCCGTCCTTGTATACCTGCTGGCTGCGCTTCGTATCGCCCTGTGCCTGTTCCCGCAAAACCAATGGCTGGGCAGCGACGCTCCCCTTTCCTGGGGAATTTACCGCAATATTCCGTTTGCACTGCTGGGGCTGCTTATCATTGCCCTGTTCTACCAAAGCGCAAAGCAGCGCCAAGACCATGCTTTCCGCCATATGTGGCTGACTATCGTGCTCAGCTTCGGCTTCTACCTGCCAGTTGTGCTCTGGGCTGACGCCATCCCTATGGTTGGGATGTTAATGATTCCAAAAACCTGCGCCTATGTGTGGACTGTTGCCATCGGCTACCGGGCAATGGTGCAGGAAGATGGGGCAGCCTGCGGCAAGCATTTGATGAAAAGCTTTTAAGTTTTAAAATAGGCGGCTGAACATCTCCATAAAGAAGCCAGAAATCACAGAAAAGGGGAATCATTTATGTATGAATCCTATGAAAAATTAAGAATCAAGGAAAAAGCGGGAATTGAGCCGGCAACGCAGGAACTGCAGTACAGGAAACAGCATAGGGAGCTTTTGCCTTTACATGGGTTGCAAAATACGGCGGTTTACATGGTGCAGACAGCAGAAATCCAGAAACATTTGGAATCCATTGAACTTTTGTACCCGAAAATCAGCAGTGAGAAGAAAGCAAAAGATATTATTTTACTGGATGCTTTTCATTCTGCTACTATTGAAGGGGCAGGGACAACGGTCGAAAATGTCAGAAAGGCATATGAAAAGCCGGAATCTAAGGATGATAAAATGGTGGTAAATACCATGCATGAATGAATTACGCCTATGAAAACAAAATAACCATAGGCAATATACGGAAGCTATGGGAGATTGTAACAAAAGATGTCTGTGAAAATGAAGGACTTGCAGGAACACAATTTCGGGCAGGCATGGTTTACGTGGGAAGCGGTACCTCTGTAGTACATACACCAGCAAAGCCTGATATGATTAGGGAAATGATGGAGGAATGGTTTGCATTCGCAAGCACTTCCGCACTGAATGTATGGCTGACAGCAAGCATCCTGCATTTTTATTTTGTCTATATCCATCCATTCTGTGATGGGAATGGATGAATGGCAAGGATATTGATGCAGTCCTTTTTATATCAAAAAGGTATGGAAAAGATAAAATATCTGCCATTGTCACGGATAATTAACAGCTATTTACCGGGTTATTATACTTCTTCCATTGCCAGGTTATATCCATTGAATAAATGCTGTTTTGTCTTCACTGTTGTACCCTGCTTTTCTGTAAAAATCCAATGTACTTTCTTTCTTGGAACCTGTTAGCAGCATCATCTTATAACAGTTTTCTTTTAAGGCAATCTCTTTTGCAAAATTCAGGCATTGCGTTGCCAGCCCTCTGTTCCTGAACTTTTCATCAGTTATCACATTTTCAATAAACGCATACGGCTGCTGGTTGTGAGTCATATTGAGGATAATGACGCAGACACAAGAAGATACGATTTCCCCATTTTCTTCAGCAACAATCACATGATGATTTTTATCCTGAAAAATGCCATCCCAAATCTGCAAAAGTTCAGCCGTTTTTTCCGGCATAGGATTGTCATGCAGCTGCATATACAATCTTAATAACCCATCTAAATCATTTTTCCCTATTTCTCTAATCATATCTGGTATCCTCCAACAATACGGTCTTTCCTATAAGAGAACAAAGTGGGCAAGCCCACTTCAACTCCCCTACCCCTCACTCATGAGGGGCTTGGACACTTTGCGCATAGCGCGATAAAAACATCCGCACCGCCTTACCAACCACGGTAAAGCGGCGCGGATCATTCCCGAAAAAACCAATAGCGCAGCCCTTATTTTATCTCCGCTTTCCAAAGGCCATGCAGGTTACAGTACTCATAGGCTGCCACTGGCTTGTCCTCCGGGGAAATGCAAAACTCTGCTTCCGGCTTATCCCCCGGGTTCAGCTTGCGCAGCATACCGCCATGCTCCGTTTCCAAATAAATCCACATGATATGGTGCTCCTCCAGCATTGGGTGCTCCAGTTCCCCTACCTTTACTAAAATGGAACCTTCTTTCTTCTCCACCAGTGGGACATGCTTTTCCCCGGATGCGTCCGTTGTGTTTGCCAAAAGTTCCTGAAACACTTTTGCGCCTTCATGCCCTCCGGAAACGATTTCCATTGCTATGCTGCAGCATTCTGTGCACTTAAAAAAATTCATAAGACATACTCCTTTTCCCCATGCCCCTGTTTGGCGCATGGCTTCCCTTTAGTATGCCCAAATTTTACAGTTTCCATCCTTGCTGGCAAGGATTCCTGCTTCTTTTTGCCTGCTGCACAGATTCTGGAAATTATTGCTGCCTTCTGCACACAGATTCTGGCAACCACTGCTGCCTTCTCACAGGTGTTGGAAATTACCCCTGCCTACTGCTCAACGGTAATCTGGTAAGAACGTTCAAAAACCCCGCCCGGCGCAAGGGTATTGCTCCACTCCCGTTCCTTCAAGGTCCCCTCAAAGGTTTCCCGGTCGCACCTGCCATACCATGGCTCAATGCATAAAAAGGGCGCATTCTTCTTTTCTGGGGACCAGAGCGCCACCAGCGGGGAATGGAAGGTTACCGTAATATAGGGCATATTATCCGGGTCAGACAAGGAAATTTTTCCCACCTGGTAATCTTCAATGATATAGGTTCCCTCGTCAAAAAAGCCTTCTTCCAGCAAATGCCTTCCTCCCGGGAGGGTCAGCATATTTTTGTAGTTGAACATCAGCCCTGTGCCTAAATCCGCCCTGGCAAACAGCACTTCCTCCTGGTCCATCTGTATGCTGTACTCACTCTGCTTTTCCCCTTCTTTCAAGGGGCATAGGAAAGCCGGGTGCGCCCCAATGGAAAAATACATCTCCTTGCTTTTTTCCTCATTGGTTACTTTCCAAAGGACTGTAAGCGTACGATCCTGCAGACGGTAGCCGATTTCCAGCCGGAAATCAAAGGGATAAATTTCCCTTGTATTGGGGTCTGCGTCCAGTGCAAACCAGATTTCTTCTTTATTTTCTGAAATGCAGCTAAATTCCTTGTCCCTTGCAAATCCATGGGGCGGCATTTGGTATTCCTTGCCGTTATAGGTATATTTCCCTTCCCTTAACCGCCCAACCATGGGAAACAGGATGGGGGAACGGCGTCCCCAGTACTTTTTGTCGCCGTGCCACATATACTCCTGCCCCGTCTTGTTATTTTTCAGGGACATTAATTCTGCCCCCATGTCGGAAAACTGTGCTGTCAGCATTTCGTTGCTTAATTCATAGACCATAGTTTCTCTCCTCTATTTTTACATTTTTTGCAGGGTAAATTACCCCAGATTGTTTTTTGTCTCTTTTGGCATCCTAATCCTATTGGCATTTCCCTGATGTTGCATTTCTTAGCCTACTGGTATTTCTCCACATTGGTGCTGTCCACTTTTTCAAAAGGGACCCAGACATATTTCCCATCCTCCGAAAGGCCTTCCAAACCTTCCGCAGAACCGCCGGACCCCAAGGCAATGGCTGCTTTGACGGCAGATTCCCCCTGCCCGGTGGCAGACTGGTATACGGTAAAAGCCATGTCGCCTGAAACAATCGCCGCACACCCGTCCTGCGTGGCGTCAATGCCAAGGATGGGCACGCCTTCTATCCCGCTCTTTTTGCAGGCGTCAATAACCCCCAAAGCCATAGCGTCGTTATTGCAGACTGCCACGTCAAATTCCTGCCCTGTGCTAAGAAATACGTTGAAGTATTCTTCTGCCTTGGCCTGGTCCCAGTCTGCCTGGTCTTGGAATACATAATTAATCTTTTTCCCGGAATCATTCAGGGTATTTTTAAACTGCCCTGTCCGGCCCTCTGTTGCAGAGTGGCTGCTTGGCCCTGTCAGGAGCGCCACATTTATTTCTTCCTTCCCTGCCATCTTATCCAAAATATATTCTGCCTGATACTGCCCTGCAACCCCTTCGTCAGAACCTACATACATATATTTATCCGCTTCTAACCTTGACTCGTCTGGGCAGCTATTGAAAAACACAATGGGCGTTTCCCCTGCAATTGCCTCTAATTCCAGCGTTGTTCCGGTATCTACCGGGGAACACATAATCACGTCATATCCCTCAGCCACTGCCTGCTTCATCTGCTCTACCTGAAGCTCAATGGATTCGTCTGCTTCATACACATCCAGCGTCGCGCCGTTTTTTTCCGCCGTTTCCTTGGCGCTGTTTACCAAAACGGTACGGAAGGTATCTGCGGAAGAAAGCGACAGATAAATCTTCACATTCCCGCCTGCCTGGGAACCTTCTTTCCCCCCGCATCCACAGATACAGGCGATTGCCCATACCACCACAAACAATAACCCCGCTCTTTTTTTCATTGCAATCCCTCCTCAACTTCCATAAACAATTCTTGCTGCTTTTTCTTTAAATGCGGAACAGCTTCACCTGGTCCGCCAATTCTTCAGAAGAAGCAGTCAGGCTCTTGGATTCCTCCGCCACGTTTGCGCTGTTCTTTGCAATCCCTTTCGCCTGTTCCAGCATGTTTTCGGAAGTGGCAAGGATTTCATCGGAGCTTGCGGCCTGTTCCTCGGATATGGCTGCCACATTGGCCGCAACCTCGTCCACCTCGTTGATTTTCCCGACCATATTGTCAATAAGCTCGCTGGTTTCCTGTATGTTTACAAAAATCTTCTCGAATGTGTCAATAGCCGTATGGATAAGCTCGCTGCTTTTCCCAATGTCGTCCGCACTGTTCCCGGTCTGGCGCACGGCGTCTGCCACAAGGGAATTGACCTCCCCAATCAGCTTGGAGATATGCTCCACGGAATCTGTGCTGTTGTTTGCCAGCTTGCCGATTTCAGAAGCCACCACCGCAAACCCGCGGCCGGCTTCCCCGGCCCGCGCCGCTTCAATAGAAGCATTTAAGGAGAGCAGGTTTGTTTCCTCTGCAATATTCCCAATTAACTGGACAATTGCCACAATTTCCCCGGAAGCCGTCCCTACCTTGTTTACGGCTTCTTCTAAGTTGCGGATGGAAGCCCGGATATTATCCAGCTCCCGCCCCACGCGCTCCATGTCCTGCCTTCCCTTTTTGGAAACATCCACGGTTTCCTGCATTTTTTGTTCTACATTGTTGCTGTCCTCTTTGGTATCTGCCACAACCCCAGCCAGTTTCGTGGCATTTTCCGCAATCTCATAGACTGAAAGGGAAAGCTGGTCCACCGTGGAATTCAGCTCGCCCATGGATTCCGACTGGATGGACGCCGCCGTTTCCATCTGCCTTGACATGTTGTCGCTGGTATCTGCCTGCGTCCCAAGGCGGCTGGAAATATTGCCCATAGAGGAAATCATTTCCTTCATGGAATGGATAAACCGCTCCAAGCTCCGGCTCATCACCGCAATTTCATCATGCCCCTTGCTGTTGACCGTTACGGTAAAATCCCCTTCCGTCATAGCCGTAATGACTGCCGTCAGCTTCTTTACCGGGCTGATTACCACATGCGTCACCCGCTCAATGACAAGGCACAAAACCAAAATGGACACACCGCTGATAATTGCCATTATCATCCGCAGCCGGTCTAAATCTGCCAAGACTACCTTCCTTGGCACATAGGAAACCAGAATCCAGTCAGTCCCCGCCACTTTCTGGAACACCGTCATGTTCCCATCCAGCACGCTGAAATCGTAATTGCGGGCTGCAATCTGCTCCCCTACCTGCTTCTGGAACTGGCTGCTGCCCTCGCTGCCTATTTTCTTATTTATCAGCGACTGGTCCCGGTTGGCAAGGATTGTCCCGTCCCTGCCGTCCACAAGGAAGGATTCCGCATCCTCCATTTCAATAAACCCATTGACAATAATGGAAATCCGGTCTAATGTCATGTCGGCTGAAATAACCCTTGTCTGCCCGGAACCGTCGTTTAAAATGCCGGAAGCGCTGATAACGTTTTCCCCATGGGAATTTACATGGGCAGAGCCTACCGCCATATTGACCCTTGTCAGGCCTTCCTGGTACCATGTGCTGTCCACTGGGTTCCCCTCGTCTTTGGGGGCTTCGGAAGCCTGGAACATGTTCCCTTCCCGGTCTGCAATGTAAAGGCCGTTGGGGTAATTGGAATTGTAGTTGTAGTACCCGTCTAAAATTGCCTGTAACTGTTTATCATCCGGCCTGGTATTTTCAATCGCCGCTTTCACTGCCTGGAACGCTTCAATATTTTCATTCAGCCAGCCTTCTATCTGGGCGGACTGGTTCCCCACAGACGATTCCAAAAGATTTTTGGAATAATCCTCAATAATTTCCGCCGACGTGCGGTAAGCCACCAGCACCAGCGCTACCATCAGGGCTACTACAATTGGCACAATAATTGCCAGCAGCTTCATCCTGATGGATATGATTCCCTGTTTTTCTTTGATTTGACCCTTTTTATCCATGAATACCCTTCCTTCTTCCTCCCGGCGGCAGAAACTGGGGCGCTTCCTGCACCGGGCTTTGCTATTTGACTCCATCTCCTTCTATTTTATAATGTTTCGTCAAAATATACAAGAAAAGTTTGGGAATTCATCAATTTTTTTACAAAAACACGGGCAGCCCTCCTTTAACGCCGCCAAATCTTCCTCTGTCACGTCCATCTGGGAATTGCTTCTGTTTGCAGTAGGCCAAAACCCCACAGGGATATTCCCCATGCACATGGACGTCAGTATAGTAATACCGCCGCTGCATGGCCTTTTCTGCCACCAGGATATCCTCCGGCTTGCCACCAGCTCATAATGGGCCGCCTGGTACACACCCTATTCCTTGTCCTCCCCTTCCTCCCAGAGAATCCCGGAATCAAAATAGGCATGGAGGCCGGTCTTAAATTCTGTCTGGTTGTTGATTTCGTTAAAACTCATCCAGTATTTTACTTTATCCTTATAACGCTCAAAACAGGCCGTGGCATACCTTACGAAAAACCCAATCAGCTTCCGGTTCCGCCACCCGCTGCACTCCTCCACCAAATGCAGGGGCATTTCAAAATGGCTCAGGGTGATCACCGGCTGGATGCCGTATTTCAGGCACTCGTCAAACACGCTGTCATAGAACTTATGCCCTTTCTCGTTAGGCTTCCGCTCATCCCCATTTGGAAAAATCCGGGTCCATGCAATGCTTGTCCGGAAACATTGAAAACCCAGCTCCGCAAACAGCTTGATGTCCTCTTTGTAAGTATGGTAAAAAAAATCAATGGCTTCATGGTTGGGGTAATATTCCCCAGGCACAATCCCTTCGGTAATCCGCCGGGGGCGTCCTTGCTCCCAGCCGTTACAACGTCCACAATGCTTAAGCCTTTCCCGCCTTCACAGTAGCCGCCTTCTAGCTGGTGGGCGGCTACTGCGCCGCCCCATAAAAAGTCTTTTCTGAATCCTATGAATGTTTCCTCCTATACGCTTCGTTTGGTATCGCTAAGCACCATCCATAGATAGTCTAGTCCACTTTAGTATAACTGGAATCTACCCCATTGTCACCTATTTTCTGGAAATTTGGCGATTCAGATTACACTAATTCAGCGATCCGGGTGACGCCTACATAGATTTCTGAAATTTTATACCATGTGGCATAGTCCACCACCCCGGTCTGGGGCAGGCCGAACACTGACTGGAACCTGCGGACAGCCGCTTCTGTGGCAGGCCCAAAGGAACCGTCTGCTGCAATCCTCGGAATAGAGCTATAAACTTGGGCAATGCGGTTTAGCTGCTCCTGCATCTGGCGGACTTTTGCACCGCTGGAGCCTACCCGCAGGTTTTCCCGGGGCCAGGACGCCGGGATGCCGGAAATTTCTTCTGCTTCGTTAATGTACATGTTGCTTCCATAATAGTAACGGATAATTTCTATGGCGCTGTAATTCTGATCCCCCAGATACTTGGAACCCCATTGGCTGAGCCAGTTGGGGCAGGACACCCGCTGGCCGTCGCAGTACTGGGTCAGGATGGGCTGCTTCACATTTGGCCTTGAGAGGAAGTTGGTAAACATTTCATCTACTACACGGGAAATGCTGGCAAAATAGTTCCTGCCGTAAACCCATTTATGGTCGTATGCGGTGGAGGAGGTGATGGTAAAATCATAGCCTTTGTTCCGGTACCACTCCGTTATCAGTGATTCGGGACTGGGGCAAAAACTCTTCCAGACTGATTTTAAACCTGATAGTCAGCTTTTCTCTGGTAATGTCAATACGTTCTATCAGTTTGTTTACCAGCACCCGTTTGGTCGGTGTATCGGCATGTAGAAACATTTCACGCCATGTCGGTATTTTCTTTCTGATATCTTCCCAATCGTTTGCGGTGATGGCAGTGTTTTGTAAGATAGCTTCTTTTTCCCGTATGGCATCTATTTGCTGTTTCTCCTGCTCTGTTTTCTTGTCTATGAGAAGACTTAGTTTATCCAAAGATAATGCATATTCCCCTGTCATTGCTTCGGGGATATGTTCTTCCATAATATTAATCTCACGTCTGATTTTTTCGAGTTTTTTCTTTGCCACGCATAATTCTTTTTCCTTTCTCTTTTTTTCCATGCTGTTATTTGCAGCAATCTGTTCAAAGATATTATCGTTTTCTTGTAATTTGCCAATATACTCTGCCAGAGCCCCATATACAATCGGTTCCACCATATCCGCCCGGTATTGCTTTGTTTTATCATGAGGTACGCCTTGCCATGCATTCTGGCATTTATAAATGGCTGTTTTGCTCGTTCTGCACTCTCCGGTTCCCTTAATTGTCCAGTAGTTATATTTACTCCCATTCACCATTTTACAGCCACAATACCCGCAATACAGAACATCTACCAAGGATAACATGCCATCGTTCCGCCCTATTACTGTTACATCCTGATTTTTCAGTGGCTTCGTATATTTACCGCTTCGCATTTCCCGTTTTCTTTGTACTTCCTGCCATGTGCCCTCGTCAATTATGGCAAGATTGGGATTTGCCCTTTCGGAAAGAACCCATTCTTCCCTGTCCAGGCTGCGGTGCCTGCCATTCAGAGGTTCCCTGCGGTTGTAAGCGGTATAACCTGCATAAATTGGATTTGTCAATATACTGGTAACCGTCCCGCTTTTCCAAACGTCATTAGGGGCAAGGTTTTGGTACTGTTCTTCTGTGTTCAGGATGTTTGCAATTTTGGCGGAACCATATTCTTTATATAAAGACAATTCATAGATATACTTCACTACCCCTGCCTGCTTAGGCTGAATAACTAAATGTTTCAAGGCCCGTCCATGCTTGCTGATTTCACCGGAATACTCTAACTGATATCCATAAGGAGGTTTCCCTCCCATAAATTTTCCTGCCTGGACTAATTTCCTGGCAGTATCTTTGACACGCATCCCAGTGTCTGCACTGCTTTTTTGGGCGTTTCCATACCGTAATGCTAACATCATCTGCCCCATGATATCATTATGTTCCGGGGAAATGCATCCGTCTTTTACCGTATAAATATCTACGCCAAGGCTTTTTAAAGACATAATGTAACCGCCGATCTCCCACATCCTGCGCCCGATCCGGTCATCTTTGTATACGGCCAGAATATCATATTCCCCATTGGATGCGTCTTTATATGCTTCCTGTAATATTTCCCTGTCTGCAACAGAATTTTTGTATCCGCTGTTACTGCCTTCAAAATATTCTTTTCCATCTAATACCCAGCCAGGATGGCTTTTTACATACTCTAAAATAATCTGTCTTTGTACTTTCAAATCCCCATCTGATTCTAGCTGCTGGTCGGAACTGACACGCAATAACATTCTGACACGTTTCTTATGTATCTCCCTGTCTGGAATCAGGTTCTTATTTCCGTCCATGTACCGCCTCCCCTTTTTCTGGTTTCTGAATCAATATGGAATTTTTCAGCAAATGTTCCTGAAGGATACCGGAGAGAATTTCTTTCACTTCCCTTTTTGTCTTTTCTTCCTTTTTTATATCTTCTTCATTTTCCGGTTTTCTCGGAAATTCCAGTATCACCTGCACCCCATTTTGTTTCCGTTCCAAATATTTGCAGCCCTCTTGTTTCATGGAAATTCCCCTGCCAACTTTATTTATCCTATTTTTATTTCAAAACAGCTTGTCGTATTCACCGATATTTGATTGGCTGGAATATTCTGTTTTTTTGAGTTTCCCCATTTTGTATAATAGCCTATACTATAGAGCCAAAAGGGGGAAGTCGGTTAATACCGCTTTTTAGCCTCTAAATCTTAAAATAAGAATCTCCCATAGAAATCAGTATTTTAAACTTCTGATATGTTATGGGAGATTCTTATTTTTCTTTTTCTGTTTATATTTTAGGGCGCAAAAACCCCTTGACTGCATTCTTGAAAGTGCATTTTTTCTAAGCTGTCTTTTCATCTGTTTTTCCTTCAAATTTTTTGATCTCATCATGAAGAAAACGATGATATTTATTTATATTTCTTCCAATGGCATACAGTATGAACTCTTTATACACCTTCTCTGATGTGCGGTAGTTGAACCGTCGAAAGCTGCCGTTTTCTTTGATGTCTCCAAAATGTCCTTCCGTCTGTATGGAACGGATCTGGCGGTTCAATATCCCTTTCTCACTTTGGATATTGGCATGAGATTCTTCCTTCAATGTTTCCCACTGCTCATTGATCTTCATGACTTTGTTTTTCTCTGCATCTTTTTCAGCGTTATATTTATATAAACATTCGGCTTTGTGTTCACAGCCGCTGCAGTCCGCACATCCATACACCTCAAAAGTCTGTGTATAACCAGCCTGTTCTTTGGTCTCTGTGCGGATATGATGCAGTTCTCTTTCATCATGACAAATATAATACAGTTCATCCTCGAACATTTGCGTTTTCATGTTGTAATACTTTCCAATATCTTCTGTATAAGCGCGTGTTTTCCGCTTTTCATGATCCTGTAGCTTGATGTAGCTGGATATGTTATTTTTCTTTAAATACAGGAGATTCTTCTCACTGCAATAACCACTGTCTGCCGTTACCTCATTCAAGATATCCCCAAATGCTTTTTTATGCTTTTCCAAAACCGGAATCAGTGTGTTGTAATCTGTCCGGTCATTGCTTACATAAGCATGGACAATAAAATAATTCTCTACGGCAATCTGGACATTATACGCTGCCTTTAACTGTCCGTTGCGCATGTGGTCTTCTTTCATTCTCATAAATGTGGCTTCCAGATCTGTTTTGGAATAACTGTTCCGGTCTTTTCCCATGATCTCAAAACATTCTTTATATCCCATAAGACGTTCCCCGCAGGCTTCTAATTCTTCATAAAGCCGCTGAATTTCCGGCTTTCTTTTTCCCTTTCCATAAACAAACGCAATCTGTTCCTTCTCTGCAATCTGTGTCAGATTTTTCTGGAGCTTCAGGATTTCCAATGGAGAACAGTTATCAATCTCGATAACTGTATTATTAGACAGTTTCTTATGTTTTGTCAGTTTTCGTTTCCGGTTCTTTTCAATGGCATCCCTTACTTTGTCCATTCCTTCAATCACAAACATATGCGCATGGGGAATATCATATTTAATGCCATATTCATTTTCGTCAATCAATATGTTATACTTCTGATACAAAGAATCGACAGCGTCTAATAGTCCTGCAAGATGATAATTGATCGTCCCTCTCCATACAAAAGTATAGCGGTTCGCATTGGCTTCTATTTTTGTGCCGTCGATAAAAAGCTCTTTGAGTGTAACCAGTCCTTCTTTTTGCAGGCGGCGAAGAAACTGGTAATTCAGCTCATCCAATACATCAGCAGTCAGTTTGGTATTCTTGAACTCATAGAAAGCATCACGTTTCGGCTTCTGACCGTTGGCAAGCCAGATAAAAGCGAGGTCTCTTTCACACAATTCCACAATACGGTCAACAGCTCTTATCCCCCGCATATTTGCGTAAGTGACTACAGCATACATCATAATTGGGTTATACCCGTTTCTTCCCTTATCTGAACAATTGGCTAATAAGCCAGAAAAATCTAATTCCTCCATCACTTTTTTCAGGGTATAGACTGGATCGTCATCAGGTAAACACAATTCAAAGAAACTAAAGTTAATTTTCTGTTGTCCAATTTCAAAAAATTCGTTATAATAATCTTGTTTTTGCATAGTTACATTATAACATGTAACGGAGAGAAGATGGTTATCGTTAGCCATCTTTTTTCTTTTTTAGGAAAAATTTCAGGGACAGATGTGACTCGTATGAGTCACATCTGTCCCTGTTTAGGACTATCTATTTCCCGACAGCCCCATTTGGGCGGTGTTCTTTGCCTTTGCCGTATTTTTTATCGCCGTTTTCCTGTTCAATCTCAAAATAGTAGTTTGTACAGTCGTAATAGAGGATCTTATCGCTGCGTTTCCCAAGGAGATGGCCGTTTTTATAGCCTTCCGACTGGATAAAATCGCACTCATTTCCCAGAACATCAAGTGCCCGGTAGATGTCATGGAGCTGATAAGAAGGCTTTTCCAGAAATTCGGAAGCCGTCTTATAAGAAGAGCGTTTGCTTGACGGTTCAAGGATTCTGGCAAAGATAAGATCGGAAAGGATGGCATTGATATCATATTTGAATCTATGCTTGTCCCGAAGTTTGCGGCATGTTTTATCAAGTTGAAGACGATAGTAAAAAGATTGGGGAAAAAGATATCCGCCCGGGTAGAAGACCTGCCGGCCATAATCCAGCTTTTGATCAGAATGAAAGGTTATCTGAATGGCTTTGGCCATCTGTTCTTTTTTAAATTTAAGATTTTCCATCCTGGCTTCTTCTTTGGCCCATTTCATAACGTCATCACGGGTGGGCCCGTGTTCCGGCAGAAGGTCTTTAAGAGTACCGAGTTTACGGACATTGACGGACGTACTTTTACCTTTGTTGTTAATAAAACTTTTGGCGATATAAAAAGCAGGCGTCATAAGGACTGTGAGGTTTTTTTGAAATATGAGACTGTCAAACTCCCGGGCAGTAACTGAATTTCTTGAAAAGTTCATAATCTGGGAGTATAATAAAAGCCACACATTTTTATTGTTAGGAGATGCCATAATATGAAAAATAAGTTTGGAAACAAGGCAGTAAGCTCAGTAAGTATACTTGGAAAAGATGATGGACCGACATCTGTTTTTATAGTAGGGAGAAGTAATTCCAAATGGACTTTTAAGTGGAATATACACAAATTTTTTTATGATGTGAGAAAAAAGCGGATTGTCAAATCATTAAAAGCGAATCCACATTCTATGGAGCAGGTAGCCGATTATATAACAGAATTAGGATTCTCGGAGGTCGATAAATCAGAACCAGAATATAAAACAGAATATTCTCAAATGAGGGCATCTTTCATTATACAGTATACGCCTGAATTACTCGGAGATTTGGCAGAAGCTCCAAAACTTGAGAATCATGAGGAAGAAACGATAAAACATTTTATGGAGAAGATAGAGCAAAGGCAGAAAGCAGCAGAAGATATTCCGCCAGATATTTTTGATATTGATTTACACATGTATAAAAAGGATGATGTAAATAATCAATCAAAAATAATAGTTGAAAAGAATTATGGCTATATTGGCGGTTCAGCATCTGGCTCAAAAAATGGTTTTATGAGAGAATTTGATAAAACATTCAGAAAGGTTTATCAATATTATGGCGTTACCCAAAAGGATATTGATAACAATACAAAGAGATACATAGAGCTTGTAAAAGCACTTGCCAGAAGATAGCGGCATTGGCATATGACAGAGTTTTCAACCGTATTTTTATCAGTGTTCTATATAGCTGCATGGAGATAAAGCAAATGTGTATCATAAGAGAGGTGTATTGATGAAAGAGTATATTACAAAGCGGGTACATGAATTGTACTGGAAAGAAGATATAAATTGTGCGAGGACAGCACTTGTCTGTTTGAGCGAATTATTTGAAATTGCCATTGAGCCACAAACAATCTGGTCTACGGTTGGATTGCATGGTGCGGGTGGATATAGGGCACAGTGCGGTTTGGTTGAAGGCTCGCTTATGTTTATAGGAATTTATCTTCACACGATAGGGAAAACAGAAGATGAAATTGTATCTGCCTGCTATAATTTTGCGTCTGCCTTTGATAGAGAATTTGGTTCATTAAGATGTTTTGAGTTACGTCCTACGGGTTTTTCAGAGAATGACCCACCACATATGTGTGAAAATTTTACTTGTGATGGGATTGGATTTACCTATCAATATATTTTAGGAATCACAAAGCAGTAGACAGCTTTTTGTTTGCGACCGACTTTCAATTACAATTTTATAATATTATACATAGCCGGGAGGTTTTTATTTGATATGCTCCCCTTATAGTAGACAGACAAAATAATAAAACTGTCGCTGTAAGG
>OFHA01000977.1_pt1 | contig 22278 bp, 15 predicted proteins | sample 1521891 | NCBI WGS metagenome assembly OFHA01 (sample SAMEA3504089, study PRJEB24116) | mouse gut metagenome | biome: mouse gut; feature: mouse-associated habitat; material: faeces | place: Denmark | collected 2011
CGGCTCCGGCGGCGGTTCGGGTGGTTCCAGCGGCTCCGGCGGTTCCTGGGGTTCTGGAAATTATGGCGGAGGCTCGGGCAGCACGGGTAATACTGGCAATACAAGCAAACCAACAGAACCGGAAACACCTGAAAACACAGATGATAAAGAAGACAGCAGCACAGATAACGGTACTGACAGCAATACACCTGGCGATTCCAATGGTGCTGGCAATACGGATAATGCCGGTGAAACAGACAGCACGGATGATTCCGAAAGTATTGCAGGCAGCCAGAAACAGCTGAAAACGCAGTTGAAAAAGGAATTAAAGACCGGACTGAAACAGCAGATAAAGGCCGGGCTGAAACCAGAACTGAAAAAGCAGCTGAAAAAGGAATTAAAACAGAAATCAAAGGCGCAGCTGAAAAAACAGCTGAAAAAGGAATTAAAGCCGCAGCTGAAAGCAAAATTAAAGAAACAGCTGAAAAAACAGTACGGAAGCGAGCTTGGAAAAGAATTCGTTGATATATTTAATGAACAGTTCAATGCACAGTTTAACAAGCTGTTCAATGAGCAGTTCAATACACAGTACAAACAGCTGACAAAGAAAACAAAAAAATAGAAACGGTTTATAGAACCTTATAAAATAAGGGACTGCCGCAGGAAAAAGAAAATATGCAAAATATTGTTTCAGGTATATCTGTATTTATAATATTTTGCAGCATGTTCTTTGATTGCGGCAGTCCCTTTTGTTTTGACAAATAAGATTGATGAATTTTCCACCAGATGGTATACTATTCATATACAATAATTTGAAAATAATTATCCTGTCAGCAATGGGGTGGCAAAAATGCAGAAAATAGTGATTAGAAATAATGGGCCTGTCAAATATTTTGAGATGGCAGTAGAAAAATTCAATTTGTTGATTGGAGAGCAGGCAACAGGAAAGAGTACCATTGCCAAAAGCGTGTATTACTTTAAAACGATAAAAACGAAAATTATTGATTACCTGACACAGGTGTATGATACAAATTCTTATCAGAATGTTTCACAGGAGAATGTCTGGTTTGACAAGGCAGTCAAGTCTGAGCTCAAAAATATTTTTATAAAACTGTTTGGATATAGCTGGGATTTAAATCCTGAATTTTATATGAAGTATGATTATGCGGCCGATATTTGGATTCAGGTGAAGCTGAAAAAAGGAGAGAGAACCCGGCAGTATATCAGTGTGACATATTCACCGGAATTATTAAATTCAATAAAAAGGCTGCAGGAGAAAATACGGGACATGTATCATAGCAATAAAGGAACAATCAAGACCAGCCTTGCGCTTACAAACGAAGAAAGAAAAAGAAATCATGAAATGATAGTGCAGCAGGTTTATGATATTTTTTGTGATAATAAAGAAATTTACTATATTCCGGCAGGAAGAAGCCTGCTTACTGTGATGTCAAATAATCGTGCCATTATGAATAATGCTGGTAATCTGGATCTTATAACGGAAACGTTTATGATGCTGATTGACAGTGTTCGCAATAGTTTTGAAGATGGGTTGCGAAATGCACATCTTCGTTATCCTGTGGATAAAAGACAGTTTGATGTAAAGAAAATTACAGACGAAATTATAAGCATTGAAAAAGGAGAATATTTTTATAGTGGCGGCAGGGAGTTTTTGAATATAGGAGAAGATGACGGGCATCCAGTGGCCATCAACTTTGCATCGTCTGGACAGCAGGAAATTTTATGGCTTTTGAATTTTATGTATGTTTTAATGCTGCGTGAAGAAAATGTATTTTTGATTATTGAAGAACCAGAAGCACATATTTATCCACTGCTTCAGAAAAGAGTTATGGAGTTTATTGCACTGTTCACGAATATGCAGGATAGCAGTGTATTTATTACTACTCATAGCCCTTATATTCTTACTGCAGCTAATAATTTGTATTATGCAGGGGTATTGGCAGAAGATGGCCAGGCAAAAGAGGTTTATAAAGCTATAAATAAAAATTATATCATTGAAAAAGGGAGGCTTTCCGCATATAAGCTGCTGGCATGCAGGAAGTCGGAAAAACAGAATTATATGAAATTATTAGATGAAGAAGAAAGGGAAATTCAATCAAATTTGGTTGATGATGTATCGTCCGAGATAAATGAACTGTATACTGCATTATATGGCATTGAGCTGGATATAGAAGAAGGGTAAAAATATGGCAAAAAAGAAAAAAAGCAGCCAATCGTTTATTATGAGCTGTTCAGAGGGACAGAAATATGTGATTGATGATAAAGAACATCGGAGCAAAGCATTTGTGCCTGTTCAGATAGACGCAGGAAATTCAGTTGAAATTGTTCAGGCAGACGGTGGTTTGATTACAGGATTATCTGATGGAGAGTATATTTGTGATAATTTGGTATATACGATGAAAGATAGCAGTATGGGACTGAATATTACCTGGATGATAGAATTAAAAGGAACAAAAAATGCTAAGGAAGCAAAGCATTCTATAAAGCAGATTATAAGCAGTATACAGTATTGTCAGAATCAGCTGGAATATCCGAATGCATTTAAATATGTAAATCAGAGAGATTATATCTTTGCTTCTGTAGCAGGTGCACCGGATAAAACCCTTCCGATGATGAATAATACAGAGATTAAGACACTTTGTAAAAAGTTATTGACCCTTAGTGGGAAAAGAAAAAACGTGAAAGATATGTTTATGCTGTTTTGCTATATAAAACCCAATGTGCAATGTAAAAAAGCAGAAGTCAGGGGAAATAAACCGCCATATCATATATTATGTTATAAAAATCAGGGCGGTTACATAACATATCCTTCTATGCTGATGGAGTTATTAAACAATTAATAATTGAAAAAATTGGAAAACGGAAGAATGCAGCTATAAAATATCTGTTACAATTTAGCCACAGGCCAAATTGCAGCAGATATTTTAATTATTTTATACACAAGATTGATAAATTATCAGGACACATCCCGTTTTCGGGTATCGGTCTGAAACTGACGCTTGAAATATTCGCACTGCTATTGCCTGTATGCGGAACTCTGACACTGTTATCGTATACGCAAATCCCAGATAGAGACGCTGGCAAGACGCGAGACGGTAGCGGGCATGGACTGGGCAGTGCAGGAGCCGGTGCTGGCAGCCGAAGCAGAACGGCTTGGATTTGAATATATTCAGGTGTCCGATTTAAAAGCGGATAATAAAATGATTATCGTTACGACTGCGCCGATTATCGACAGTGAGGGAAATATTGCCAGTGTGCTCAGGGTGTGATTACAGCCGAACAGTTTCACAGCATTGTACGCAATATCCAGGTCGGGGAACATGGGTTTGCTTATAGCATTGATTCTTCCGGCATACGCATTGCGGACAGGGATATTACAGCCGTGCAGAATGCAGGATGAAAAATTTGATTCAGGTAAGCAGGGGACAGCATACAAATTGCATAGAAACAGTTTATTCCAGCAGGTAATAATACAAAAGGGGCTGCTGCATGAAATTATTATTTATAGGATTTCCTGTGTATGTTTGAAAAATCATTTCTGCAATCTGCACTCCCCGGTTTGCGGAGAATTCATCCCTGATTTAATCAGCATAGCCCGCTATGCCTTATAAATTTGGGATAAATTTTCCACAAACTGTGAAGCATATCTTGCGATAAGCATTTTCAGATACGTTTTAGTGTTATCTGTCCATATACATTTTTTTCAGATGTGCCGTAGATTTCCAATATGCACTCCTGTGGAAGCTTTGTCCGGTCATAGGACAGGCGTGTGTGGAACGTGCCGTCGCCGGTCTGTTCTATTCCGCTGCCGGATGAGAAGTTCCATTCCTGTCCGGTGCTGCTGTCTTTGATACGGAAGCCGAATCCGTCTGTGTCCAGCTGTGCTGACGGATTTTCGTATGCAATATCCACATAGGTATGGATTTCTGTCTGGGACATGGTTACGCCTGTGATGCGGATGTCTGTTTCCGGGATGCTGCTGTTATCCGCCTGATAGACGGTGGTTTCCAGCGTGCTTTTATCCTGCAGTGTAAAGGAAGCCGAAGATTTTATAAAGTCTTTGCCAGCTTTGTAATCGGATTCGGGCAGCATGGTATAGGTCATAACAATATCCAGCGTGGTATCTGCTTTTGTAGTTGTATTTGTATTTATTCTATTAGCGGAAATAAACATTACAAGCGTATCATCCTGTTTGGATTTGCAGCTATAAGAGGATGATGAAAGCTCAAAAGAGCTGTCCGGATGAAAGCCGCAGTTCACGTACATCAGTTCCAGTCCTTTTTCGCTGGCATATTCTGCAATGGTTTTGTCTTCCTGGATCTGAAGGATATCGGAAACAGGGTCTATGTCCGGTTCTATGGCCCAGTCTGGCACCAGGAGGTATTTTCCGCTTTCTGCGGCCTTTGCTTCTATGGCAATATTGATTTCCCCGCTGTCGCATAATGCTTCTTTTACGGAAAAAGTAACAGGCAGCTCCTCGCTGGTGCCGGATGGCACTGACTGACTGATATCTGTTTCTATCAGTTTTTCTCCGTCTTCTGGAAGCGTATGGCCAGACTCGGAAAAGAATCCGGCAAGGCCGATATAATGGCTGGCTGCCAGGGCACCGCCCGGAACTGCAATCGCAAGGATGATGGCTGCCGCAGCTGTTTTCCAGGTAAATCTGCGTTTTTTATGACAGGTGCTTTTATCTGTAAAATAAACAGATGTTTCTGTGCTGTGCGGCATTTGTATAGAGGATTGTTCGGTGTTTGTTTTCATATGAATGAGCCTTTCTTTGAGTTTGTCTGATGCATGAATCTGGTTGTACATGCGCTGATAGTAGTTTCGGTTTTTGTCTGTGTCAGGATTCATCGTGCCACGCTCCTTTCAGCTGCTGTTTCAGCATTTTTCTTGCGCGCATCAGTCTTGTCTGTATGGCTGTTTCTTTCTTTTGCAGAATCTGCGCAATGTCTTTGACAGAATATGCTTCAAAGTAGTATAAATGCACGGTGCTGCGGTATTTTTCGGGAAGTGCGGCTACCGCCTCGAATAAAGCAGATGCTTCTCCATACCCGGACGTCCAGGTATCCGTTTCTGCTGCATGGTCTGCTGCCAGTTCCAGCTCCTGAAATCCCATTGGCTGCATTCTGCGCCGCCAGGCAGAGGACAGATGGTTCTTGCAGATGTTGATGGTGACGCGGATAAGCCATCGCCTGACATGCTCGGTGTCCGTAAACGGGGTATCGGTTTCGTAAAGCTTTAGAAAAGCTTCCTGTACAATGTCTTCCGCGTCAGACAGCTGCCTGCAGTAGTTGACAGCAATGCGCAGCATGGAATCTGTATACTGCCTGACATATTCTGTATATAATTGTTCGGATAGCACGTCCCGCCTCCTTTAGAAAGATTCTGAATGTATGCCTGCTGAATTGTGGATGCTCAGTCAGGCATGCTTATGGAACATTTCTGGTTCAATGAAGATATTATTTGAAGGGCCCTTCACTATAATAACAAAATGGCGGGGAAGAATATCACAATTTTGTAATGAGAAAGTGAAAATTTATTCTTATGGATATATTTGCATGGATATTTGGCGGATGCCGTGAGGATAGAAGTGAAATCACAGTAAAATAGGCCATGTTTTTTGGATGACTGCAGGAAGGGCATGGTTCCTGCGGGAATAGAAAGGAAATTATGTTCTGTTTTATAAATCCCGGCAGGTTATGGTGCCTGCCGGGATGGAAGTGAAATCATGAGAACTTATGCTTTGTTTTTCTTCTGCATAGAAAGCAGCCTGTCCAGGTAAATGGATTTGAACTGCCTGCTTGCGAGTGCCTGTTTGAGTGGCGGCAGCTTTAAGATAGTGCCAAATACCGCAGCCATTGCCCGGTGGTTTGCGAAAGCCTGATTGTCAAATATCAGGTTTTGCAGTGTTCCTTTTTCAATCGCCTGCAGGACAAAGCGGTGGGTGCTGTTGACAGGCGTAATGACCTGTACCGGGCGGCGTTTCAGCTCTATGGCTCCTGACGGGCAGTTTCTGGCGCAGACGCCGCAGCCAAGGCAGATTTCGGTATCGATGAGAGGATATTTCTTTTTATTTAAGCCGTGTTCCGTATCAGCATCCGTTTTCTGCTGCATGGAAATGGCCAGTATCGGACAGGCTTTCGCGCATTTGCCGCATCCGATGCATTTGTCCATATGGATTTGCGGGATATAGTTTGTTGTGGCAACCGGCTGCATCGGGCTGAAATGCCTGGCTGCCTGAAGTGCTTCACAGCAGCATCCGCAGCAGTTGCAGATAAATGCCGGATGTTCCCGGACATTTTCCCCTATCTGGACAAGATTGCTTTCGTAAGAGCGTTCCAGTGCGTCTTTTGCTTCCTCTTTGGAAATCAGCCGTGCATATCCGCCGTGTTCGGCGAGAGAGCGGGCGACATTGTCAAAGGTCAGGCATACATCCCATGGGGCATCGATTTCACAGGGATGTCCGGCATGGTACATTTTGTGCCTGCAATAGCAGGTGCCGAGCCCGATATATTTGGCTTCTTCTACGATATGCGTCGCGCGTTCATAGTCCAGGATATGGTTTGTTTTGTCCGTGGACAGCACAGGCTCCTGGACAAAGACGCGGCCCAGCCTTGTTTCTGTGGCAAAAAACAGGTCTTTGATAAAATCTTCCTCTACGTTCATGTACTGGTAATAGAGGGTGCTTAAGTATTTCTGGTCGATGTCTCCTCTTGTGCGCATCAGGGCAAATTCAATAAATCCTGCCATTGGCGGCGGCATGACAAACTGGCGCTGTCCGCGATATTCGGAATCTACCAGCAGTGCTTTTTCACAAAGGTGGTCCAGGAGCTTTTCGGCTTTTGCTTCGGTTGTTCCCCAGATTCTGGCAGCCCGTTTGAGCGTAAACGGACGGACTGGAAGAAGCGCAGCCCATTTTGCCTCTTTTTCGGTATATAATACCTGCAGTATCTTATAAAGGGTGTCCGAAGGCGGAGCGCCCTGCGTGAACCAGTTAATCCGTTCTTCCAGATTTTTATAGGCATCTCTTGCTGTTAAATGTCCCATTTCCGCTACCTCCTGTTTGTGCAGATTTTATGGCTTTCGTGATAGTATAGCACAAAACCGGGCGGATGTATCAGTTTTTTTGGAATGCTTGCGCTGGGAAGGGACAATGATTTGATATTTCAGGGAAAAAATGCTATGATATATTTTCGTACTGGCGTTCAAAATCCTGTTCCGTGTAATCCTTACCGCTTTCTATCCGCTTTTGTGCTTCCTGGTTAAAATTTCCCGAAATACAGCGTTCATAAGCGGGGATTAAAATATTTTCTGTCCGTGAGCGAAGAATGGTTTTATAAAAGGTCTTTCTTGTTTCGGACAGAAAATCCTGGCTGTCAATAAACTGCATGATTTGGGGCATTTTATCTGCGATGGCAGGAACTGTTTTTGTGACAGCTTTTGTAACATATGGAAAACATCCTGACGACAGCATATCCAGATAACTGGCCTTGCGTCCATTTACAAGCAGTGCGGCTTTCGGAAACAGCAGCGTCCGTTTCATAATTTCTTTGCGGGAAGGAAGGATATCTTCCCGCATGGCCTGTTCTGAAAGTGCCGGAAAGAGAGTGCTGCCATTATCGTAAATGGGTGCTGCATATATTTTTTCAGAAAGGGTGTCCGTCAAATATCCCCAGTTGCCCATATGCCGGTCGAAATTTCCTGTGAGTGCATCGCCGAGAAAGCGTTCCCAGTAAATTTCCCATAATTCATCTGCATAACTGTATAATACCGGGTCATTATGAATCACGTAATCAATCTGCCTGATATCCGGAATACGCCCGATATCCCCGGAATCATAGTGTTTGCGCATATACTGTCCAAATTCAATCAGGTACTGGTGACTGGAAGTAAAATTCCTGCATGCTACAAGCAGCTGGCCGTTTCGTGTTGCAAGAAAGGTATCATGTACCTGGAAGCCGGCAATTGCAAGTATATGGCTGGACAGATATTCCGAAAGTACATTATTTACATAACTGGTATCTAAATGGTTCAGCCTGGCATGGGATTCGGAATATTTGACCAGATAGCGCTGTCCGTCAGGGGAGATAAGCCCTTCTTTGCGGTCAGAGCCGCTGTATGGCGTAATCATGTCGCATGCCCAGTCATCCAGCGCGGGCAGCGGGCTGTCCTGTAAGAGTGTGTTGGAAATGCCTTTGATAGTAATCACCTGCCTTTTTGTGCTATTGTAACATATAAAAATGTTTTTGTGGAGCATATGATAAGCAGGAAAAAATTTTCATGATTTCCTGCATACTTCCTTCTTTTCCGGCAACACTAATCCTAAAAATATAGAAAAAGGTGGATGGTGTCATATGAAAAGAAATAAAATCCGAAGATTTTTCCAGCAGAAACAGTATGCGATTGCATCTTTTGTTTTATTTGCCGCAATTGCAGGAATGACAGGCATTTATGTGTCCAACAGGATTACAAGTGAACGCCAGCAGGAAGAACTGGCGCGCAAGGAAGCAGAGTTAGCGGAGGAAGCCAGAAGGGAGCAGGAAGAATTAGCAGAAATAGATAATCAGGGAGTGAATCCGTTTACAGATATAGACGAGCCGGACAGCGGGGAAGACGCTGCAAGTGTTTCTTCCATTGTAAAGCCCCAGCAGGACACAGCAGCACAGGAAGATGAGAACACAGTTTCCGATATGGATGCTGATACAGATATGAACGCACAGAATTCTGGGGAACAGGCCGGGACGGAAACCCGGCAGAATACAGGCGAAACGAAGCAGGATGGGAAGCCGCAGGAAGAAAAAACGGAAAAACCGGAAAAATCAAAGCAGGAAACGGCAGCAAAAGCAGCAGCATTAAGCTTTTCACCGGAAACAGACCTTGGATGGCCGCTGCAGGGCGATGTGATATTGAATTACAGCATGGATCAGACCATTTATTTCTCAACGCTGGAACAGTATAAATATAATCCGGCCGTAATTATAGCCGGCAAAGTCAATGACCCGGTCAATGCAGCTGCAACTGGAAAAATTACGGATATCAGCACAAACGAAGAAACCGGCGTAACCGTTACCATGGAGCTCGGAGACGGGTACAGTGCGGTTTACGGCCAGCTGAAGGAAGTGCTGTACAAGGAAGGCGCAACGGTAGAAGCAGGAAATGCGATTGGCTATATTGCGGAACCGACGAAATACTATTCCGTGGAAGGCAGCAACCTGTATTTTGAGCTGCAAAAAGACGGCGAGCCGGTAAATCCGATGCAGTATATGGAGTAGGAGCCGGATGGATTCGCTTTGCAATCGAATGGAAATCAGGCAGGAAAATGCTGGCAGAAAAGCGCGGATGGCATATAATGATTATGTAACGACCAATTACTGAATCAATAACCAGTACACGCAGAAAAAGCCGGCTGAAATACAGAGAAACCTTTGTGAGTGGAGTACCCGGTGTACCGGGCAGGAATCATGAACTGCCAGGGTACCCAGATTGGTCGATTGCATAGAAGGCTATACAGGAGTCCTGACGGACTCCTTACATATTTAAATAAGGAAAAGATACAATGAAAAATGTCATGTGATAAAGCAGAACATAAAAATAGAAGCATGCAGCGGGGGATTATGGAAACAGCAAATTATACATACATTGTAGAATGCAGCGATGGCAGGCTGTATACCGGATGGACAACCTGTATTGAAAAACGCCTGAAAGCACATAACAGCGGCAGCGGGGCCAGGTTCACCAGGGGCCGCGGCCCGGTAAAGCTGCGGTATCTGGAGATTTGCGAAACGAAGTCCGGGGCGATGAAGCGGGAAGCAGAGATTAAAAAATTAAGCCGCGCACAGAAAGTGCAGCTGATTCATGACAGCCATCTGGAAAAAATTTTAGCAGAAAATCAAATCAATGTTTGACATTTCTTCCATGGTTTGCTATGATGTAGAACGTTGCAGGTAACAAAAAGAAGGAGTAAACATGAAATTTGATGAATTAGAGTTAGTTCCGGCAATTATGCGCGGAATTAAAGAGATGGGATTTGAAGAAGCAACTCCGATACAGAGCCAGGCGATTCCAGTCATGATGGAAGGCAGGGACATTATCGGACAGGCACAGACCGGAACGGGCAAAACAGCTGCATTCGGCATCCCTGCATTACAGAAAGTAGACCCGGCGGAAAAAAAGACACAGGTACTTATCTTATCTCCAACGAGGGAGCTGGCAATCCAGGTAGCAGATGAGCTGCGCAAATTAGGCAAATATATGCATGGAATCAAAGTGCTGCCCGTATATGGCGGACAGGAAATCACAAAGCAGATACGTTCTTTAAAAGGCGGCTGTCAGATAATCGTCGGTACGCCGGGGCGTGTCATGGACCATCTGCGCAGAAAGACAATCCGCTGTGACATGGTAAATACCATTGTGCTGGACGAAGCAGACGAGATGCTGGACATGGGATTCCGTGAGGATATCGAGACGATACTGGAGTATATTCCGCAGGAACGCCAGACCGTGCTTTTCTCAGCTACAATGCCAAAGCCAATTCTGGAGATTACAAGAAAATACCAGCAGGATGCCGTTACGATTAAAATCGTAAAGAAAGAGCTGACTGTGCCAAGCATTGAGCAGTATTATTATGATGCAAAGCGCAGGGATAAGGTGGATATGCTGACACGCCTTCTGGATTACTACAATCCGAAGCTGTCCCTGATTTTCTGTAATACAAAGCGCTGTGTGGACGAGCTGAACAAAGAGCTTTCTGACCGCGGGTATTTTGCAGAAGGGCTGCATGGCGACATGAAGCAGGCACAGCGTGACCGTGTCATGCGCAATTTCCGTGCCGGCAAGACAGAAATCCTGATTGCAACGGACGTGGCAGCCAGGGGTATCGACGTAGATGACGTGGAAGCTGTTTTTAACTATGACCTTCCGCAGGACGATGAATATTACGTGCACCGTATCGGCAGAACCGGGCGTGCAGGGCGTACAGGCATGGCTTTTTCTTTTGTAAAAGGAAAAGAAGTCTACAAGCTCAAAGAAATCGAGCGCTACTGCAAGACCAAGATACTGGCCCGCAAGCTTCCGTCCATGGACGATGTAACAGCAATCAAGACCGAAAAAATCATGGACCAGCTGGAACAGATTATGGAAGAATACGATTTGTCCCGCATGATTGATTTAATCGAAAGCAAAATCAACGAAGCCGATTATACAGCCATGGATATTGCAGCTGCATTCCTGCGCCAGGTGCTGTACGGATATGAGGATAACGAAAGCTCCAAGGATGACCTCTTTGACTTTGGCGATACCGGCGCAGAAGAAGGCATGGTGCGCCTGTTTATCAATATCGGCAAAAACCAGAGAGTCCGCCCGGGCGATATTCTCGGTGCCATTGCCGGCGAAGCCGGTATATCCGGCGACCTTGTCGGTGCAATCGACATGTACGACAAATATACCTTTGTAGAAGTACCGAGGGAATACGGCAAAGAAGTATTAAAGGCAATGTCAAAGACAAAAATCAAGGGCAAATCCATTAATATCGAGCCGGCAAACCAGAAATAGTCCAGATGCATCCGGTGCGGCGATGCACTGGCCGGGATGAAAATATAACTGCATAACTTTAAAATTACGCCTGTTTTCTGTTTTTTTGTGTATGGGAAGCGGGCGTATTCTTATGTCTGGATGACGGAGCGTGTCTGCTGGGTTCAGGGGGCTGTGTGTGGGAATTTGTGTAAATGATGCTGTTGGTTTATTTCTGAGTTTATGGTGGTATAGGGGTTCTTGATGGCCTGCTTTATTTGTCTATTTCTGGTATAGGCAAATGCAGCTATCCATGTTGATAATCTGCTTTACTTGCCTATACACGATATAGGCAAATGCGGCTATCCATGTTGGTTTTCAGAATTTTTAAAAAATTAATATAATTGCGGGGATATTTTGTGTTATAATACAGGCAGAAAGAACAGGATATTTCGGATAAGCAGACATGCGGGAAGGCATGGAAAGGGCAGGGGCATGGACGAGAGGCTGATACAGTGGCATATGGGGTTTACGGCAGCCGTGGACCTGGAGCTGGAAGAAAACAGGGAAGACCTGGAATACGCGAAGGAATACAGCCTGAACAGCAGGCCGCTGCAGGCAGACCTGCTGGTGATACGGAAAAACCGGGGGAAGCCGGTAGCAAATGAGATAGGAAGGCTGTTCCGCGGGCACAATATCATGGAGTACAAATCGCCGCGTGATGAGCTGGACGTCGATGCGTTTTACAAGGCCGGGGCCTATGCGGCGCTGTACAAGTCATACGGAAAATGCTCGGATGAAAGGAAAGCGGACGACATCACGGTGTCACTGGTGCGTCATGCAAGGCCGGAGGGGCTTTTTGAGTACTTCAGCGGGAGGGGAGTAAAGGTATCGCGCCCGTATAAGGGGATATATTATATAGAAGGATGCGTGCTGTTCCCGACACAGGTAATCGTCGGGAAGGAGCTGGACAGGAAGGCGCACGTGTGGCTGCGGGCGCTGTCGGGCGGGCTTGGCAGGGAGGAGATAAAGGAGCTGCTGGAAAAAGCGGAGGGGCTCGGGAAAAAGCAGGAGCGGGAGCTTGCAGGCTCGGTGCTGGAGGTAAGCCTGAGGGCAAACTGGGAAATGATACAGGAACTGAGAGGGGATGAGGACATGTGCCAGGCACTGATGGAAATCATGGAGCCGGAAATCAGTAAAATCCGGCAGGAAATCCGGGAAAAAACCCGGGAAGCGGATGCGCGGGAATTCGAGAAGATAAGGGAGGAAGAAGCCCGGAAGCTCATATCATGCGCGGTGGAAAGCTTCCGGGACATGGGAATCGGCGATGAGAGGATAAGGGAGGCAATCATGAAAAACTACCGGCTGACGGAAAAGGAAGCGGCGGAATACCTGGGATAAGCAGGAGTTTATTTTATGTGTTGTTAAAAGCCTGCGTGACGCAGGGGCCAGTGAAAGCAGAATAAAAGAAACAATTATGAAAAATTACAGGCTGTCAGCAGAAGCAGCAGAAAAATATTTATAAAATAAGTGTTAGGCCCAGATAGTTTCAGAGCAAATCCATTAATATTGGCTATAAGAAACATAAATAGTTAGCAGGTATGCATAAATTTTAAAAAATCCACAAAAAAACGAAAAAAAATGTTGTAATAAATTTGAAAAGAGAGTATAATGATATCGCAACGATAAAAATACCCAAAGTGGGTAAAATATGTGAGGAGGATGATGATGAAGAAGAATCTCATTAAAAAGGTATTTGCGGTTTCGTTGTCTATCGCTATGGCTTGTTCATTTTTACCAACAGCCAATCCAGTGACTGCTTCTGCAGCAGCGCCGTTCGTTACTTTAAAAACCACTTTTAAAACATTAAAAGTTGGCCAGAAGTACCAGATGACGCTGAAGAACAACACAATCAACTGGAAAATCAGAAAAGTTGAAACCACAAATAAGCCAATCGCTACTGTCTATGGAAAGACAACAAAGCAGGTAATGATTAAAGGCAAGAGCGAAGGACGTGCTACAATCAGGGTTCATGTAAGAACTACTGAAAGAAAGAAAAACAACACAAAGACACTCAGGTGCCGTGTAAAAGTTGTTCCAGCACAGACAACTACGCCAGAACCGACACAGACAGAAGCAACAGTTACTACACCGGAAGAACTGACAACTGCTTTAAGCAACACAAACATTGCAAAGATTACAATTAAGCCAGCTGGCGCTGTAAACTTTACAATTCCACAGGCAACATATTCAAATGTGGACCTTGTTGTAGATGCTCCACAGTCAGACATTGACAACAGCGCTACATTCAAGTCTGTACGCATTGATAACATCAAGGCAGAGACTTGGACAGAAAGAGGCAAGAACAATACATTTGATATCCGTGCAGCTAAGGCATCTATCAAAGTTGAAGAAGGTGCTGTAGTAAGCCGCATTACACTTAACAAAGCAGATGCTGAATTAAATGTTGTTCTCAACAAAGGTACTGTAACAGGTATCAACCTGAGCACAAAGGGCAAACTGAATGTTTCAGGCACAAAGGCTGACGGCGCAGCAGCAATCGCTATCTCCGTTGCAGCAGAAGCAGCAGAATCTACTATTACAACAGATGTACCGGCAGATGTAAGCTCCAGCGCTAAGATTACAGTTGTATTCGAGAAGAACGCTAAAGGCAGCACAGTAAGACTTCTTGCAGCTAATATCTCTATTACAATTACAAACAGAACATCTGCAAACATCACTGTAACAAGAAATGATGGAACAACCAGAAACGTAGCAGCTAATTCTACAAGCACAATTACATCAGCTGCAACAACACCAGTATATCCTGGCGGCTCAACAGGTGGTTCTACAGGTGGTAGCAGCTCTAGTACATTGCAGCCGGGTCAGGTACCGGAAGTTCTTGCATCGACAGCATTTAAAGCGAGTGTTACTTCAAGTTCTGCAGTAACAGCAGTTTCAAAATCTGCACTTAATGTTGTATTAACAACAAGCAAAGATATTGACGTAGTTACTGTACCATCAGGTTGTTCTATTAATACAATTAATAGTGGTGCTTATAATAAGACAGATTTAGCAACAATGATACTTAATGTTCAGGTTTATGATGGAAATAAAGAACTTGGGTCAGAGGAGTATACATCTACATCTGCAGATGGAACATGGGGAACTATAACATTAGAAAATGTAGAATATGATAAGACTGATGCGACAAAATTAACAATTAAAGTAACTGCATACATTGCACCATATGAAATATATGATGAAAATGATAAGTTAGTTAAGAGATATACAAAAGCGGGTAGAAAAGCAGTATTCATGACAACACATACTGTATCTGCAGCTCCAGCTGAATAATATATTGAATAACAGCATATTATCGCTTCGCATTCAATAAAACTACAGGAAAGCACAGGCATCAGAAATGGTGTCTGTGTTTTCCGTTATATACATATTAGAAAAATAATTACTGGTATCTAAAATTAGAAAACGAATTCCATCATTAGATGAGATATATGAAACCAGGAAAATAAATAGCCGTATTTGCCTGTACCATGAATAGGCATGTGAAGCAGGCTGCTAATATGGATAACTCAATTGCCTATATTTGAAATAGGCAGGTAAAACAGATTATCAATATAGGCAGCTGTATTTACCTGTATTGGGAATAGGCGGGTAAAACAGACTCAGTATGGATAGCGGCATTTTCCTATGGTGGGAATAGATAAAGTTAATCGGATTATTAAAAAGGATAGTCTGATTTGCCAGTATCGAAAGCAGGCAGGTAAAGCAGGTTATTAATATGGATAGCCGCAATTGTCTGTATCGAGGGGAGAGAACAGGCAGGTAAAGCAGATTATTAAAATAGGCTTCGCAATTGCCTATACTAAAAATAAGCAGGGAGCGCAGATTCTCAATATAGATAGCGGCTTTTGCCTGTATTGAAAATAGACAGGTAAATCAGATTTTCTATATGGATAGACGAATTGACTATCTTTGGAATAGATAAGTAAAGCAGATTTCAACATTTTGTAATATAAAGTTAGGATGTTTCATTTTGAGTGATATTTAAATCTGATTGTTGCAAATTCTTTATAACTTGTCTACATCATAACAGTGCTGCCTGTTTTAAAGTTAAACTGCTGGCATAGCGCTGAAACTTATACCGGAAAAACTCCGGCTGCAGCCTGTTTTTCTTTGCATTGATGATACGATGGCCTCTAAATTCGGCAAAAAATTTGAGGATGTCTCAAAACTCTTTGACCATGCCGCACATAATGGCTCAAACTATCTGAACGGGCATTGTTTTGTAAGCGTAATGCTCTGCGTGCCAGTGTGGAATAAAAGCAAAATCCACTATCTTTCCGTACCGCTTGGATACCGTATGTGGCAGAAAAAGGAATCCAGACTGGAACTGTCTGCATCCATGATCCGCCAGGTAATGCCGCAATTCAGAGACAGAAAAAATGCCATCATCCTGTGTGACAGCTGGTATGTAAAAAAGAACTCCGTTTCTATTGTGGACGAATATGAAAACCTTGACCTTATAGGGAATGCAGGGTCTGACTCTGCCATTTATGACCTTCCGCCGCAGCGGGCCGGAAAAAGAGGACGGCCTGCACTGCACGGAAAAAAACTTTCCATTCATGATGGCTTTATATTGTCCACTGAAAAAATTGGAGATTACTATATTGCTGCACGCAGCGTCCTTACAAATATTTTTGGCAGCAGAAAGGTTATGGCATATGTGACGTCGCCGGAAAAAGAATCTACCAGCAGACGTCTGTTTTTTAGCACCATTTTTCCAGAACAGCTGGAGATATTCTGTGCATGGCAGGAGAAGCCACCGCTGGACCAGACAGGCAGTAATCGTATGCAGTTTCTGCCATTGCTTCTATATGTATTCCGATGGAACATAGAAGTCAGTTATTACGAACAGAAAACATTCTGGTCACTGTGCAGCTGCATGCTGCGCAGCCGTAAAGGTATAGAAATGCTGGTCAATCTGATCAGCATTACATATTGCGCAATGAAGCTTCTGCCATATCAGGACGAAGCATTTTCAAAATACCAGACGGAAAGTGTGCAGGAATTCAGATTTGCCCTCAGCGGACAAATTCGCCAGCAGGTATTTTATGCCATTTTCGTGAAAAATATCGAAAACAGCATAAAATCCAAAACAATAATGAATGCCTTAAAACAGTTAATTCGGCAGCAAGAGTATCATCTATAAAAGTTGTAAAGTCGTGTTTCAGATAAATATGGCAAAAAAATTGCCTGCGCTTCCAGACAGTTTGTTCTGGGGCGCAGACGGGTCTGACAGTGCCAGTTTTGCTTGTTGGTAAATGCCCAATACCGTTCTTCTATCCAGAGAAGTAACTGGTTTTGTGGCAGAAAGAACATTAGAGTGCAGGCCTATACTATACTGTTTGGAGATTTGCGAGCTGTTCAACTTCTGAGAGGCTGAGGCCCGTATCTTCCGCAATCTCCTCAGCCGTCATTTTCCCTCTTTTCAGCATTCGGAGTGCGGTTTCCCTCTGATTCTGGCTGATACCCTGGCTGATACCCTGGCTGATACCCTGATTAATGCCCTGGCTGATACCTATATCAATACCCTGATTTAAAATGGTTCTGGCACTTGTTTCAATCAATGCTCCGCTCATCATGTCACCTACGCCTTTCTGCACGTTTTCGTATTTGCGTGCAATTTCTTTAATTACGTCACCAGAAAGCTCAATGATGGTGCGCTTTTCAAATGCACCGATTACGCCCTGCCGTTCCAGTTCATCAAGCCTTTCCAGAATATCCCGGTATTCAGTTTTGAGTTCCGCCAGCTTCTGCCTGCTGCTGTTGTATTCCGGAAAGCTTTTCTCGTGTGAAAAAATGTAAAACGGAATCAGCATCAGCAGGCCTTTTTCAAAAATTTCACCGAGTGTGTATGCCTGTACTTTCATAACCGGCACATCGTACCGGACCGTCCCGCCCGGTGTGGCAATCACGTATTTCATTCTGTCCGGTGTCTTTTTATAAGACCGCAGATACAGAACCGCCGTATTTGGGAATGTCACAGTCAGCGTTTCTTCTGTAACCTCGCCTTCATCAAGCGCTATCTGCGCATCATATTCAAAGAGCCGGACTGTGATTTTGCCGTCCGGCAGGCTGCTTTCACACTCAAGGTGGTATTTTTTCGGGGATTTTCCGTAAACCGTAAAATTCGTGTCTGTAATCCGTTCTTTATCTGCTTCGTCCTGCTGGTCTAAAAAATGCTCGTTTGGGAAAAAGCGGATTTCCTCCCCTCCTGTATAGTCTTCCCCGAAAATTTCATTGATTACGGGGAGAATCAGCTGCCGGCAGTCATTTAGTATCGTCCGGAATGCCCCGTCATAAATATTTCCCATAGTATAATCCCTTCTGCGTTTGCTGGTTTTATCATACCATTTTTCTGCTGAATCTTCAAGAATCTTGAAGGCTTATAATTGCTTTAATAAATATCAATATAATGCTGCTGTTTTCTGATTTCAGTATATTCTTCCTGCTTAGTGGCTTGAAGGCAGTCTGGGAATTTTTGAAACAAACTCGAATATGCAGGACAGCAGGACGATGTTCGTCCGTGGGCTTGAAGGCAGTCTGGAAATTTTTGAAGCAAACGGCGTTTTGCGTATAGGAGAAGTATTCTGTCAGGCTGTAATGGTTTTATATACGGCCTGGACAGTATATTTACATATAAATGCTGTTCTTCGAACCTTCCAGCACGGCTGCTTTTCATATATTCCTGCAGAATGGGAAAGCTGTTCATCAGGGAAGTTTATATATAGCAAATATTTTTTATATAATTAGTTTCTGTTTAAAATCAGTGATTACATTTTTTCACAAATAAGCTTTTGTTATTATAGAAGGAATTATGGTTGTCCTGTGATGTTTTAGAATAGTAATATTTTATGCTTTATTTATATATGATTTTCAGATTCTGATATTTTATACTGAATAGCGATAGGGTATTTTTATATATACCATTTATGGGGAGAATTTTGCAGGATGCATGTTTGTTATTTCGCAAGGGGGGGCACAGTATTATGAATATGGCAAAATTCGTTCTGTCTGGATTTTTGATGTATTTGTACATGCGTAAGCGTGCAGCTTCGGTTTATAGAATTTGCTTTCCATGGAATTATTGAAATGAAATGCAGACAGGCGGTGGCTTGGAGAAATGGGAGGATTGTGTATGGCAGCAATCAGATGAATAAAAAGGAGAATATTATAACCAGAATTTTTCTCATATATAAAAGTTTGCTAATTCAAATATTGTGTTTATTTGATTTACTATATGATAAAAAAATCCGCCTGCGCTTCGGAATAGTTCGTTCCGGGGCGCAGACGGCTCTGTAAATGCCAGTCCCGCTTATTGGCCGCTGTTCAGTGTGTTCTTCCTGCCAGAGAAGTAACAGGGCCTTGTGGCAGAATGAATGCAGAGGGCAGGCCGGCCTATACTGTCAGAAGACTTGCGAGCTGTTCAACTTCTGAGAGGCTGAGACCCGTATCTTCCGCAATCTCCTCAGCCGTCATTTTCCCTCTTTTCAGCATTCGGAGTGCGGTTTCCCTCTGATTCTGGCTGATACCCTGGCTGATACCCTGGCTGATACCCTGATTAATGCCCTGGCTGATACCTATATCAATACCCTGATTTAAAATGGTTCTGGCACTTGTTTCAATCAATGCTCCGCTCATCATGTCACCTACGCCTTTCTGCACGTTTTCGTATTTGCGTGCAATTTCTTTAATTACGTCACCAGAAAGCTCAATGATGGTGCGCTTTTCAAATGCACCGATTACGCCCTGCCGTTCCAGTTCATCAAGCCTTTCCAGAATATCCCGGTATTCAGTTTTGAGTTCCGCCAGCTTCTGCCTGCTGCTGTTGTATTCCGGAAAGCTTTTCTCGTGTGAAAAAATGTAAAACGGAATCAGCATCAGCAGGCCTTTTTCAAAAATTTCACCGAGTGTGTATGCCTGTACTTTCATAACCGGCACATCGTACCGGACCGTCCCGCCCGGTGTGGCAATCACGTATTTCATTCTGTCCGGTGTCTTTTTATAAGACCGCAGATACAGAACCGCCGTATTTGGGAATGTCACAGTCAGCGTTTCTTCTGTAACCTCGCCTTCATCAAGCGCTATCTGCGCATCATATTCAAAGAGCCGGACTGTGATTTTGCCGTCCGGCAGGCTGCTTTCACACTCAAGGTGGTATTTTTTCGGGGATTTTCCGTAAACCGTAAAATTCGTGTCTGTAATCCGTTCTTTATCTGCTTCGTCCTGCTGGTCTAAAAAATGCTCGTTTGGGAAAAAGCGGATTTCCTCCCCTCCTGTATAGTCTTCCCCGAAAATTTCATTGATTACGGGGAGAATCAGCTGCCGGCAGTCATTTAGTATCGTCCGGAATGCCCCGTCATAAATATTTCCCATAGTATAATCCCTTCTGCATTTGCTGGTATTATCATACCATTTTTTTTCTGAATCTTCAAGAATCTTCATGGTTCGTAATTGTTTTGTTTCAATTAAAAAATACATAAGTTTAGAATTAGCAAATATTTTTATTGTTTTTATATACAATTCTCAGAAGCCAATAATCTGAGACAGGCTCCGGATATATCATATGTCTGAGAGTCCTGTTATGTCATTCAAGTCATTTGACAAATATTCAGTGCAGGAACGTGGTATGTTATAGGCTGGCAGAATGGAATAGTTTGAAATAGAAATTTTTTTCTTTATAATTATTTGCTATATAAATACTGGTATAAATTATCTGATGCTTTCGATTCATACTTATTTGCAGGAGGGCAGTTATATAGAATAAAAATCTGTAAAAAGTAAATGTTTCGTGAATATTTGTGATGACGAAAAGCCTATAAGTTTTGAAATAGTAATATATTTCGATATGATTTGATACAAAATCCAAATGCAGATATTTATTGTATTGTGCGGATATGCGGAATCGTAAGAGCAGTTGTGGATAAATGATTGAAAAGGATGGGAAGTTTTAAGATAGCAAAATTATTTGTGTATTTTATATACGAATTCAGAATTAAATATTCAGTTTTCTATTTCGCTATCTTGAATATAAAGTTCAGAATTCTATATTTTATGTATTTTACAGAGCCTTAAAATCATGGATGGCAGAAAAAGAAAATTTATCTTGGTTATCTGGAAGATACAGTTTTCAGAAGTTTTTGCAGCGGGAGATGGCAGACGGATATATCATCTTTGGGGGAGGGGCTTCCGTTAAAATAAATCTGCTTTTTCAGCTATTCATACAGTGATGGTATAATGGTTTTTGGATTACAGTTTGCGGCAGGGGAATGTTTTATGATAGAACTATTCTCAGAAAAAGTCCAAAAAAGTTTTCTGGAAGACAGAGTTTTTAAACGAAACATTCCTGTGAGGTGGCTGGTCAGCCCTGACAAAAGGTGAGAGATTGGAAAGTTGTATAGAAAAGAAGGAAATAAGTTTGCTAATTCAAATATTGTGAAAAATAGTGCTTGAAGAACAGGGGGTATGAGTTATAACATGGATGAGAAATGAAATACTGGGTATAGAAACAGTAAAATATAATAGAAAAAAATTTTCTATTTCAAAACTTTATGCTGATACAGTTTTTTGCTGACAATTGGCATGGATATGTATAAGTTAAAGTTTATAGTTGTATCAGCTATACCAGTATTCTGGAAAAATGGGTGTTGATTGTATATTGCCAGCTGTTTCTTGAATATTTGAAATTGTAAATTAAATATTGAAAAAAATTTGCTATTTAAAAGTTTTGTAAGTGCGAATGTATTCTGTTTGCTGTTTAAAATATTAAGCCTGGTTTCAAATATATAAAGCGTGATAATATGTTCTATGTTTACCATTTTTTATTATTAGTATGTATGATAGGCGGATAAATGTAGTGTGCTGGCCTATTGATATTTGAACTAATTCGTATATGTATAAAAACAGCAAATATATTTGATATTTGAATTATTCATCAGTCTAAATATCAGCGAGCCAGCACAGTAGTGAGTGTAGAAATCTGGAATTTGTATATAATCAAATGGAAAAAGTTTATATCAGGAAGCGGCATATCGTATATATAAATATATGAAAAGTTTACAGTTTCTAAACTTTTCATGATTATATTGTACATTGAAAACGACCTTCGAGTTGAGAAAATTTGGACTCTATAAAAACCAAAAATAACAGCCAGCTACCGGTCTGTTTCAAATAAAAGCAATTCGTTCTTGTAATGAAACTGGTATTATGTTGTACTAAGCATGTCTTTACATCTTGTAAAAAGCAATCTGGTCATCTATTTCAGCTCAGGGAGTAGGAAATCCAGTCAGATAAACCAGCTCAGGAATACAATCTGAAACCCTATTTATTGAAATTTTTTTAATGTATAAATCAAAATCCTATTCCTCAAAATGCGTTCAAATATATGAAACGAGATTCTATATCAAGAAATGCGTTCAAATATATGAATTTAAATTCCTGTCCAAGAAATACGTTCAAATATAAAAACCGAAAACCAAGTCCAAGAAATGCGTTCGAATATAAGAACCGAAAACCAAGTCCAGGAAATGCGTTCCAATATAAAAACCAAGTCCAGGAAATACGTCCAAATATCAAACCGGAATCCAATACCAGCAAATGCATTCCAATATAAAAACCGAAATTCAATACTAGTACAGTGTTTTGTTGAAAACCATATACTTTTTTGTTCCATTTTTTGGCAAA
>OFHA01000978.1_pt1 | contig 22243 bp, 23 predicted proteins | sample 1521891 | NCBI WGS metagenome assembly OFHA01 (sample SAMEA3504089, study PRJEB24116) | mouse gut metagenome | biome: mouse gut; feature: mouse-associated habitat; material: faeces | place: Denmark | collected 2011
AGCGCTTCGCCACGCAGGGCCCACCGTCTAAGTCTATCATAAAATGAAAGAAATTAAAACCTTTTCCTTCTTTTTTCCTGCGGATATATTCCAGCGCCAGTTTATCATACTCCGCCAGAATGGCCGGTATATCCTCCTCACGCAGCGCATAGTCCTCCGTGTCGTCCGCCACCACCGGCTCCACGGAGATCTGCTCGAATCCCAGGTCCGCCAGATGCTTCACGTCTTCGGTAAAGTCCAGATTGTTTCTGGTAAAAGTGCCCCGCACATAATAATTCATCTGGTGTCTGCTCTCGGCCACCTTCTGATACTTCGGTACCACCTCGTCATAGCTTCCCTGTCCGCCCCGGTGCGGCCGCATCAGGTCATGGATTCTTTTTCGCCCGTCGATGCTGAGAACGATATTCGCCATCTCCGCGTTGGCAAATTCCAGTATCTCATCGTTCAAAAGGACGCCGTTGGTAGTCAGCGTAAACCGGAACTTCTTATGGTGCGGCGCTTCCAGGCTCCTGCCGTAAGCCACCAGATCCTTCACCACCTGCCAGTTAAGCAGCGGTTCCCCGCCGAAGAAATCCACCTCCAGGTTCACCCTGGTGCCTGAATTTGCCACCAGGAAGTCCAGCGCCTTTTTCCCTACCTCCAGGCTCATCAGGGCACGCCTGCCATGGTATTCCCCTTCCTCCGCAAAGCAATAGCGGCAGGCCAGGTTACAGTCGTGGGCAATATGCAGGCACAGGGCCTTCACCACCGTTTCCCTCTTTTTAAAATCAGCCACATACTCCTTGTAGATATCAGGGGCATACAGCGTCCCCGCCTCTTTCAGCCCCATCACCTGGCCGAAAGCATCCAGGATATCCTCCTCCTGGTATTTGCCTGCCAGACGGGAGCGGACACTGCCCTCTATTTCCTGGCCCGGTTTTCCCAAGAGAAGGCCTTCCTCCACAAGGGGTATGATATCGTACACCACGTCATCCACCACATGGATAGAGCCGCTGTTTACATCCAGAACGATATTATAGCCATTATTTTTATATTGATGTACCACATTCTCCTCATTTCTGCCCAGTACTTACACCTGGCTGCATCTGCCAGGGAATATCCTGTGCTTTGTTCAGACGCATAATAAGCAGCGGCTCCATACCGCTGCTTACATTGCTATCCCATTTTCATCCGGCAGTTCAATAAATACCGCCTATTTTACCTTTTCACAGCTCTGGTTTCCCACTGTGCAGGATGTCTTGCATGCTGACTGGCAGGAGGTCTGGCACTCGCCGCAGCCGCCCTTTTTCATAGATTCCTTTAAATCTCTTGTCACTAATGTTTTAATACGTTTCATCCTGTTCCTCCATTCTTTCCTGGCTCTTTCTTTTTATATGAAACGCCATAAAATGGCCTTTATGGCATTTCCTAGCTAGATTCTGCTGTCCGTTTGAAAAACCTTCCTTACCTTCTGTCTTTCTGCCGCACTGCATTGCTATAGTATAGCATAACTATCCGGTTTATAAAAGTACTTTTTACTCTTCTGCATTCTCTTTTTCAGGAGAAGCCGCCTGGCCAGGGCTATCACCCTCCTGTACCTCTTCTCCCTCCGCCGCTTTTTCAGGGAGGGTCATCAATACCTTCACGATCCTGTTCTGGTTTACCCCCCTTACCTGCAGGGTGACCTTTTGGTCTGTGACGATAGTTTCCCCGTCCTCCGGCAGACGGTCCAGATGCTCTATTATAAGCCCGCCGATAGAGTCATAGTCCTCTGAGGAAAGCATGGTGCCAAGCTCGTCGTTGATATCGCCAAGCTTCATGCCCCCTTCCACCAGGTATGTCCTCTCCTCCAGCTTCTGTATCAGTTCTTCCTCATCCTCGTCATACTCATCCCGGATCTCGCCTACAATTTCCTCCAGCAAGTCCTCCAGGGTGATCATGCCCACCGCTGCGCCGTATTCATTCAGCACAAAAGATACATTTACCCTCTTCTCCCGCATCTCGATCAGAAGGTCCGCCGTCTTTTTAAACTCATAGGTATAATAAGCCTGGCGCATAATATCGCTGATCTTGAAACGCTCCTTCTGGTCCACCAGGATAAAATCCTTGATATTGATCAGCCCGATAATATTTTCCTTCTCTCCCTGGTAAACCGGGATCCTGGTATACATGCATTCTTTAAAAAGGGCTAAAACCTCATCATAATTGGCATCCTCGCTTACCATTGCCATATCAATTCTGGGAATCATGATGTCTTTGGCAACAGCGTCGCTGAAGTCAAACACATTGTAGATCATCTCCCGCTCTTCCGATTCGATCACGCCGTCCTCATGGCTGACCTCCACATAGGTGCGGAGCTCTGTCTCCGTCATTGCCGTCCTCTTGCTGGTATCAATATGTAATAGCTTCATCAGCCCGCCTGCCAGCTTATCTACCAGGAAAATCACCGGCGTCATCAGCTTCATTAGGCCCGCAATTACAGCCGCATAGGAAAGGGCAAGTTTTTCAGAATAAACCATCGCCATGTTTTTGGGAATTATCTCGCCGAAGAGAAGAATTACCACAGTCAGAATCCCGGTAGCGATCCCTACCGCCAGGTTGATGCTCAGCGCCAGCGTAGTCGCCAGGGAGGATGCATAAAGATTGACGATGTTATTTCCTATTAGAATAGCGCTCAGCATCTTCCCGTACTTTTCCAGTACGTTCAGGGCTGTCTGTGCCCGCTTATTCCCTTCGTCCGCCATCGTCTTAAGGCGCACCCGGTTCACTGTGGTGAGAGACGTTTCCGCCGAAGAAAAGAAGCCGGAAAGACACACCAGAATCAATAAGGTAAACAGTTGTATGACACCATCGGTATCCAAGTTAAAATCACTCCTTGTTTTTTAATATTTGCCGTATGCAGTACGGCTTAGGAAAATATTACAATATCCGGGTATTCTCTGTCAAGTTCAGACATATAGATTGTAGTATAAAGAATCTATAAAACTTTTAGAAAAGAAATGGGAGGCCGCCATGTTAAAGAAATTTAACCTCAGTTCAAGACTTACTTTTATATTAAAATGCCTGCTGATCTCCTACCTGCTCACTACCGGGCTCCTGCTGCTGCTTGCCCTGATGCTCTATCGCTTCGGCCTTTCGGAAAAGGTGGTGTCTGTCTGCATCATCGGCATCTACATACTGGTCACTTTCCTGGCCGGTTTTCTCGCCGGGAAACGGGAGGGCAGCCGGAAATTCCTGTGGGGGCTTTTATTGGGCGGGCTTTATTTCCTTATATTGATCATCCTATCCCTGGTGATGAACCAGGGCATGGGGGATGTGTCCGGAAATTTCTTTACCGTACTGGTCCTGTGCTGCTGCAGCGGGATGTTGGGCGGGATGGTCAGCTAATCTCTCCCAAAATATAGTGAGAGCCGACTTCGCACGCCGACTCTCACAATCCCCTTTTACACTGCTTTTGCTTTACCTGCACTTAGCTCCTGGATAGATCTTAAAATGTCCCGCACACGCTCCATTTGCTCCGGACTGAAACCTTGAAGTATGTCAATAACTTTCTCCGGTACCTTGTGATTCTCATTTCCGGATAATAAATAATCACTGCTGACACACAATGCCTTTGATATTTTAAACAGAACCTCTGCAGTAAAGCCTTTTTTACCCATCTCTATTTCATAGAGAAATTTCGTTGATATATCCACTTTTTCAGCAAACGCATCTCTTGTATAGCAGTTTGCTTCCCTCAGACAACGTATTCTTTGCCCAATGTCTTTGTACGATAGTTCCATCATAACCTCCATCCTGACAAAATGTTTTCAATACTGCCCTGGCATTTCGTCCAGTCTCTTTGCTATTTAGTTCCTTCATGTTAATCACACTTGCTGTTCAAACCATTATACCATGCAATCAACCCAATACCGATAATATTACCAAAGTTGCGTATTTCGGAACTAAACTGGAATATTTTGTCGATTTTTGTCGTTTTCAGATAGTTTAGTGCCCTATAAGGGCAGTTTGGTAATATTTTCAGTTATTTTTGGAAATTACAGCTACAATGACTGTATTGATAAGGAAAGGAAATACAGCGTATGAGTGAATTTTTGAAAGCGCAATATGATTTCAGCGATTATCAGGTAGCGCAGCTTAAGTTCTTCGGGAAAACCTTTGCCGCAGAAATCAGCAAGCTTCTGATTATGGCATTGATTTTCAGCGACAGGATCGGGATGTACTTTTTTGCGGTGACAATAATGCTGTTGCTCCGGGTTTCTACTGGGGGGCTTCATTGTAAGACGTACTTGTCCTGCTTTTTGGTATCCTTTGCTTATATGTTTTTGTCGTTAATGGTAATGCCAGCAATCCCAATCAATAAGGTTTTTCAATTGATATTGTTGTTTGTCTGTATGCTATGTAATTACTATGTTGGCCCTGTTACCTCGGTGGTACATGTGCCGCTAAGCGACAGACTGGTAAAAAGAGTAAAGGTGCAGGCGTTTTTGATTATCTTTATTTATTTAACTCTCACGTATATAGTACCGGAGAATCCTTATATTACTGTAGGATTTTGGGTTATTATATTACATACGATGCAGTTGGTAACTGCAAGAATTCTTAAGAAAGGAGATCCTTATGAAAGAGAAATTTGTGAAGCTTAGCAAGCCTTTGTTGACAGCTTGTATGGCGTTAGGTGCGTGGGTAACTATTGATATTGCAAGTTATATTTTTTTCGGAGAATACGAATATCCCAAAAATCCTGATGAACAATAAATAATTAGGTTTTTTAGTAAAAAGTACCTCCTTTTTGACAGGATATACATATCTTATCAAAAAGGAGGTGCTTTAAATCTACTGGAGGATGAAGCTTACACCTTTCCGGTCTCTTAGAAAATCAATCTCAAATCCCCATACTTGCTCTTCAATGTTCTCAGAGAGCGTCCACTTCTTTTATTCGATGTCTGGACTTTGCCTTTGTGCTTCCTACCAAAAGGGAAATATTTCTTTCCAAAGCCACAAACCTTTTTATACTACTTAATGAAAATTTTACTGCTTCATATAGCATTTTGCACTTTTAATACCCCAAATTAACACTCACGCTCTCTTTTTATTATTGATAGTAAAACTAAACCAACTTTCATCATCAATATATTTATTCTCGCAAAATAGACAAATAGAATATTCATTGCAAATATTTTTCACATTATATAATCCCAGCCCTCTATTTTTCCCTTTCTTGCTATAGCCTTTTCTGAAAAAAGAATCTATTTCATTATGATCAATGAATTCGCTTCTATTTCTGACCTCAATTTCAAATATATCTTTAATCTCTACCACTGAAACAAATAAAACTTTATCTAGAATAGAGTTTTCCAAAGCCTCTACCGCATTATCCACTAAGTTTCCAATTATTTCTACCATCTTGTATATTGGCACTCCAACATTGAAGTCCTCAATACCTATTGTATATAAAATCTCAATATTGTGTTTCTCAATTTCAACAAATTTACCATATAAAAAGCCTATTAGTATCGGATTACCTGATGTCAATAATTTATTATATCGATTTTCCTGAACTACAACATGGCAATAATCTTTCTGTGCATTTACAAGTTCTTCGTAAGTATTATACATATAATGCTGATTATAAATGGTATTTATATGGTTATCAAATTCATGTTGACGCATTCTTATATTTTCAATCAGACTCTGAAAAGATTCCGCATATAATTTATGCATTTTTAATTCTGTTTCAATTTCCTTTGATTTAACCCTATATTTACTTAACTGCATCGCCAAAATACATATGAATGATATACTAATAAATAACAACAATGATTGGTTTAATTCTATTATATTAAGATGCTTATAACCAATTACAATATATGTCGTAACAGCAATACTTATTAAAAGCGTAATTAATAATATTCTCTCCTTATCCTGTAAATAAACTGACAATTTAGACAAATTAAACTTGGACAATATAAATAATAATAACATAAAAGCAATTATATTCACATACAATAAAGTCATTTCATTAAAACTTGCAATGTCAAATGAATAATAAAACGAAATCATAACCACAAGTTGGACAGCACCAATAATTATCATACATAAAACATGGTTTAAAATAATAGTTTTTATACAAAAACGAAATTTTACTCCACAGTAGCCAAAAACTAAAATATAAGTTACTAATGTATATATTTTAGGTAACCCATAATAATTTATTGCTGTCATGATTATCATATACACAGACAAAAAACTTACTGTAACAATATCAAACCTAAACTTCTCGCCATATAAACGGTGTAAGCATAAAACAATAGACAGCATTTCCAACAATAAACAAACATTCGTAATCATAATCCATACTCCGCTAAAACTTTCTTCCTAAAAGTAACTCCAATTTCTATTTTATCGTCATAATTCTTTAACGTGATATACCTGTTTTGTATATCCACGTTGAGAACATAGTCTTTATTTACAATAGTGCTCCTGCTGCACTGGAAGAGACAGTTGGCATCCACCTCATCAAGCAGCCTCTGGCAGGACTGGTAGGGCACGGTTAGGCGGCTCCCATTTACCAGGTGCACCGTCACCACATGCCTTGTGTTTTCTATGTACAGCACTTCCCGCACCCTGACCGGGTAGAAGACTCCATTCTTACGGAAACAAAAAGCAGGCTCTGTCTCCCCGCCTGATGGAAAATATAATGCCTTTCTCACAAGCTGTTTTACTCTATCCTGTGAGAAAGGCTTCTCCACATAGCCGAGACAATTTAAATCCGTAAAAGCATATTTTGTAGTATCTTCCAGCGAAGTGACAAATATCACCGGCGTGAACATATACTTTATCATATTTCTTATTTTCCCCACCAACTGAATGCCAGAGGTGTCCCCCGGCTTTGTAGGATCTAATATAATATCCACCAGGAATATGTCGATGGTTTTTTCCATCAAAATCCCATAGGCTGTGAAGGCGTCAGAAACAGCATACACTGTCACATCCGCCTCCACCTCCATCACAAGTTTTTTCAGCGCTTCCAGTTGAATCAGGTCGTCTTCAATAATTAAAATTGTTTTCCTCATAATTCCCCTACATTTTGAAGAAACAGTCCACCTGCTTTGCCAGTGCCAGTATTTCCTTTTGCACCGGCAAGGTTAGCTGTCCCCAAAGTTCATCAATGATCATTTTCTCTACATGTCCATTATCAAGCAACAGGCTGGGCTTACATCCGGTAACTTCATATATCCGGAGCAGCAGCTCTGCATCGGGAGCTGTCTGTTTTTTCTCCAGCATTCGATACTTTTTGATGTTTACACCCAGCTTCTCCGCCATGGGTATCTGGGCAATGCCCGCTATTTTTCTGATCTCGTACAAAACAGACTCTGATGCCCCGCCTTCCGCCCTTCTCTTTAGTATCTCAATCTCGCACCGGGCTTCCAGGCTTACCTGGTCAGCGCATTTTTCAATCCCCTGCTCCAAAAACAGGGCGATTATGCCCAGGAGTTTCCGGTAATCCTGGCCCTCCCCATCCACCAGTATGCCAAGTTCAGAAACACTGGCATGGGACTTTTTCCCTGTAAAGAGAAAATTGATATCCCACCCCATAGCAGACAAAAGTGCCAAAGCCTTATTGGGCACAATCACTTTTCCAAGCTCCATTTTGCTGAATTGGCTCTGGGTAATTCCCAGTTTATTACCTGTTTCCTCCTGTGTCAAATTCAAATACACTCTATATTGGCAAAGCCTACGTAAAAAATTTTCATAACTACTGCGCATGGACTAATTTCCTCACGAATTATTTTTAATAATACCATGAATAAATTTTACGAAAATGCACTTTTCCCACCCTAGAGCTATATTTGACTATCCCCGCAAAAAGCCGCCCCCTTTGTATGTTTTCCAATCCCTGGCGGCCCTAAATCTATTTTTGCAAAAAGTTAATTTTAAATTGCAGGAAATTTATTCCGCCACAGTCCTCATTGGAAACCACGATCTCTCCCCCTGCCCCGGCGGCAATTTTCTTTAATTTGGCAAGCCCCACTCCCCTGCCCCTTCCTTTGGTGCTAAAGCCTCTGGAAAAGAATCTTTCCACTTCATCTGCCCCCACCATACTGCCGGAATTGGCAACCGCAATATGGCAGTTGCCCAGGGCCACATAGATTTTCTTTATGGGGGCTTCTTCCCCGCCAAGCGCCTCCACAGCGTTGTCCAGTAAGATTCCCAGTATTTCCACTACCTCATAATCCGGGACCACAAAGCCTGCCTCCGGCATATCCACTTTGAAATCCACTGTGATCCCCAAAGCTTCCGCTTCCTCAATCTTTCTGTAAAGAAAGCCGGTCACCAGCGGGCTTCCCACAGACAGCAACAATTTTGTCTCCTTATTTTTATCAACCATAGCCTTACAATATTCCTTTTGCCTTTTTACTAATTCTTCATAATTATCCACTGTGTATACCATCCCTAAAATAGCGCTGATGTGGTTTTTCAGGTCATGCTGCCGCTCCCGGATCAAATTCACCAGGTCATCATACGCTTCATAATATAGCCTGTCCCTTTCCAGCTGCTCTTTCTTAAATTCCTCATCCATCTTTTTCTTCCTCTGCTGGTTCAGGGTATGAAAGAACAGTAAAATAAAAAGCGCAATCAATATCAGGACACTGATATCCATCGTGCCATTGTTTTCCATCTGGCATAGTAGCCCATACTGAAAAATCATAGTAAACCGCCGTCCCTATTCAGGCAAATTCCCAAACAGTTCTTTAAACCTGTCCGCAGTGTCCTTCCAGCCCAACTCCTGCCCGTAAGTTTTCTTTTTATCTGCCACAAAATAAACCATCAGCCGGACGAGAATCTTCATTTTGTCCGCATCTGAAGCATTATCTACCATGAAAAACAAGTTCTGGTCATTTTCCCTGTACCCGAACAGCAGATAATCAGCCGTCACATGGAAATATTGGCGGAACCGCAGCATCACTTCCTTGCTTAAGCCATACTCACCTTTTTCATACCCCTTCACAGCGTTAACCGTTACCTTCAGTATCTCAGCCATCTGTTCCTGTGTCAGCCCGTTAGCTTCCCGGATTCCCCTGATCCGTTTTCCCACTTCCACTTTGTCGATTGAGCCGTAATATTCCTTCATCCCCGGGCCCTCCGTGCGTATTTTTAATTTATTATATATGGGTTCGAAAATGGATGAAAGAAAGTGTAGCTGTTGTTTAGGGCTAGTTTTACTTTTATACCCCCTGCATACAAAAAAGACTTCCCTTTTGCTGCCAGTGCAAAAAAGAAGTCCCCTGTGCTTTTCAATTATTTTTCCCCAAGCCCGCTTTCCTTTATCATTGGGGGGATCTGCGCCATCATATTGTCAATATCCTCAAACATAGCGCTTTTGGTCGTACCCAGGTAACTTGCCATATTGATATGGGTTACCACCTTCCGGTATTGGTCTTTAATCCTGTCAAAGAACCCGCACAGAAGCTGCAGTGCCTTTTTGGATTCATCCACTACCCCGGAAACCTGGGACTGTACTTTCACTGCCCCTTCTGCTGCCTGGGTGATCTGGTTAAACATCACATAGGTCTCATCCACCTTTTCAATGCTTTCACCCAGGGCTTTCCGGGAAGTATCAATGCTTTCACTGAGCTTATCCGTCCCATGTTCCACTTCGTTGATGCCGCTGTCCACCTCTGTGGTCAGGCCCTTGATCTCATCTGCAAGCTTCTTTACCTCTGTGGCGACGATCACAAAGCCCTTTCCCGCGCTTCCTGCCCTTGCCGCCTCAATAGAAGCGTTCAGCGCCAGTATGTTGGTCTGGTCGGCAATATCCATGATCTTTCCCATGCATTTTTTTATCTTCTCTGTTGCTGCCTGGAGATCCGCAAAGGTCGTGACCATCTCGTCAAAATCCACCTGTACCTGCTGGGAATTGACTTTCAGTTCCTCCACCTCGTTCTGTGCCTGCTCTACAGACCGGGCAATTTCTTCCCTTACTTCCCCGAACTCACCGGTAATCTCGTCAATGCTGGAAAAGGTCTGCCCAAAGTCCTGGAGCTTTTCCTGAAAATTCTCAGCCTCGCTGATAACCTCGCTAAAAGAGCTGCTCACCAGGCTAAGCTCCTTGAGCGAATCCACTTCCTTATTCACAAGCTCCGTGCGGTAATTTTTCAGGCTGTCTATTACAAACAAAACCGGATATAAGCTGTATTTTTCCTTCTTGTCTTTTTTCTCTTTTACGCCACTTTTTTTTCTTAACAGCATCTTCTCCTCCCTACTCAAACGCCACACAGGTCATGGACTGATTGACAAACTGGCCATTATAATGCTCCCCATATCCCACCAGGCCAGCATGGCTGCCTAATGCGCTCATTTCCCTTAAATAATCTTCCATATAATGGTTTTCCGTAAACAGCAAATACCGGAACAGGCAATTGACAGAAAATACTGCCGATATTTTGGGAAAATCTTTATAAATGGACTGGATCGTGTTCTTTACGATCTGCCTGTAGTCCCCCAGTTCAAGAAGGATAAGCACATCGGAGTCGTTTACCTGCCTGAAACAGGCAAGGGCATTCCCGCTGACCTCCTTGATGGAAATAATACAGGTATCTTTCCCGCTGATTTTACCGAAAGGGTTCTTGAAGGTCTGGGTCGTGATCTCCTTCTCTGTCACATGGAGGATATCCTGATATACCTGCCTGGCAGGCTTTCCGTTCAGGGCTCCTAATATGTAGTTGGCTTTATCCGTATGGGAAGCGATAAAACGGTAATCGCCCATTTTGTGATAGATGTTTTCCTTATAGGTTTTCACCCTGCCGCCATTGTTCCGCACCAGGGCATAGGCTACTGCATCCTCATAGACCCTGCCGTTGGCGGATACTTTACCTGCGTCGCCCGTTCCCCCTACCAGGGAAATGCCTCTTTTTTTCAGTACGGCACCGATGGTGGAGAGCACGCAGGCATCATTTCCCGAACAAAAGTCGATGCACACTGTATCCCTCTCGGAACCGTTTATTTTCTGGGCGTCCTGCTCTAAACGGGCAATATATTTCACTGGCATTAAGGACACCTGCTCCAGTACATTGGCAACAGCGTTGACGCCGTCACAAAAGGCAACTACACCCACACCCTTTTCTACTACCCTGATATCATAGCTCATGCCAATGCATCCAATGCTGGGCACCTTGGGAAATAATTTCTCCAGTTCCTTCACATGGGCTTCGAACTGCTCACTGTTAGACATCAGTAATATCATCTGGGGATTATGCAGCCCCCGTACTGCTTCCTGCAAATTTCCGCTTTGGCTCATTCCAAAAAACTGTTTCACTGCATCGCCTCTTTTCGTAATTTTTCAAATACCAACAGATATTATTATACTTTATCCCCCCTTCTTGCGTCAATGATTGTCTGATTTTTGACACAAAAAACAATCCCTATTAAGCCTGTTGCTACTTGTCAAGGACGTATTCATCATTTTTCATCACTTTTTCTCGGTCTGCCCTGTTTTCCATGCCCTAAATCGTGGAGAATAACACGCTTTAATTTGTCCTCTACGCTTTGGGTACTCGTATTAGAAAAATGCCTCCTTAATGGAAAAAAATAGAGCATATAGATTTTTCAGTTTCTATATACTCTAACGCTGTTACCATATTTGATTTTGATTGATTACGCTAACTGCATAACCTCGGCTTCAAGTTCTTTCGCATCTTCTAATGATAATTTTGGGAAAAAACTTGGTATTTCTTCTACTGTAATTCTTCCGTTTTTTAACATTATCCTTGCATTTTCTCTTGCTTCCCTATGTGTAGCATTATCATCAATATCCTTTACATATGCTTCCAAAACCTGCTCATCATCAAACAATGTCATCATAATGTCCACAACCTCCTGTTCCTTGTTTTCAAGATATTCTTTCAATACGTTTTTGTTCTTGCAAATACGGATTGTTTCCGTTACCGCTTTCTTTGTCTGCCCGTATTTCTTTCTCTGCCCATTATACACTTTGCAGAAAATAATATACTGCCCGATAATGCTGTTCTCGTCCTCTTGATACAATACCTTGGCTTCTGCGTCTACCGCTATCTTTTCACCGTCAAAAAAGTCTTTTGAAAGCGATATGGTATCGGGCGGATTTTTCGGCTTTTCACCCGTAAATATCACATATAATTCGGGTTTTGGCATATCCACTTTTTTAGAACCATATAAATTTTGCTTGGTACGCTTGAAAAAATCGTGATATGTTTGTATAAGATACATCAATGCACGTATGATAATATTCAATGTCCATGTTGACTGACTTTCAACCAAAATAACAAGTCTGCCGCCAACCGAAAATCCAAGGTCGTTATAGTCTGCGTCTACCAGTATGTGCTTGATAGTAACATCTTTTATATCTTCTTCTGTTACATTACCGTCCTCTGGGTGAAGTGCCTTATACAGTCGGAGCAGATATTTTTTGTCTTGAAATAAATTTGTGAACACGCTGTCTTTTATTTTGCGTTTTGGCATACTTTGTGCCATTTTATCACCTCACTATTGCGGTTCAGAAGAAGATACAATACATCTTGCTCCTACCGTATCTCTATTATACAAAAAAACGCTTGTCTTTACAATAAAATTCACATTAAATTTCTTCCTCTCTCCGCTTAGTTTTGATTTGCCGTTTATTGTTCCCACAAAGTGTATATTATGGTACAATTGAAACTTAACAAGACTTCTTTTAACTACAAGGAGGCAAGCCCTATGGCAAGGACAGTATCTATCGGGAGCCAGGACTTTTAAAACCCTTATCACCAACTCCTACTTTTATATTGATAAAACAGACTTTATCCGCAAATGGTGGGAAAACGGGGACATGGTAACGCTCATCACCCGCCCCAGGCGTTTCGGTAAGACCCTTAACATGAGCATGGTGGAGCAGTTCTTTTCTGTTGACTATGCGGGCCGAAGTGATTTGTTTGAAAACCTCTCTATCTGGGAGGAAGAAAAATACCGAAAACTGCAGGGAACCTACCCTGTCATTTCCATGAGCTTTGCCGATATCAAGGATGTCACTTTTTCTTCCGCCAGAAAATCCATTTGCCGCAATATTAAAAAGCTTTTCAACAAATACGATTTTCTCCTAAATGGCGATTTTCTGAATACAGATGAAAAAGAAATGTTCCAAAAAATCTCACCCTGCATGGAGGACTATATTGCCGCTGATTCCCTTAGGGCACTTTCAGACTACCTGGGACGTTATTATGGCAAAAAACCGCTGATCTTTCTTGATGAATATGACACCCCCATGCAGGAAGCTTATGTCAATGGATACTGGCATGAAATCCTTGCATTTTTCAGAAACCTTTTTAACGCTACCTTTAAAGGCAACCCTTATTTAGGGAGGGCGATCCTCACAGGGATCACTAGAATCAGCAAAGAAAGCATTTTTTCTGACCTGAACAATCTGGAAGTGGTAACCACAACTTCCGGAAAATATGCAGATTCCTTCGGTTTTACCCAGAAAGAAGTGCGGGAGGCTTTGCGCGAATTTGGCCTCTCCCACATGGAAGCTGGCGTCCGGGACTGGTATGACGGCTTTACCTTTGGCACAAAGACAGACATCTATAACCCATGGTCCATCATCAATTTCCTTGACAAAGGAAGCCTGTCCGCCTACTGGGCAAATACCAGCAGCAACAGTCTTGTAGGGAAGCTTATCCGTGAAGGAAGCAAAGACGTAAAAATGATTATGGAAAATCTCCTGTCTGGAGGCACTCTTTGTACAAAGATAGACGAGCAAATGATTTTTGACCAGATTGGTCACAGTGAATATGCTATCTGGAGCCTGTTACTTGCCAGCGGATATCTTAAAGTCCAGGAGCACACCCTCGACCCGGACACCGGAAAAGAGGAATATGTCCTGAAACTCACCAACAAAGAAGTACGGCTTATGTTGGCCACCTTCAGCAGCTTTGACACCGGAAAGCATCCTTCTGAAACCGCGGAACCGGAACGTTTTTACCATGGATTTGTACTTGGGCTTATGGTAGAACTCTCAGACCGCTACACCATCACCTCCAACCGTGAAAGCGGCTTTGGGCGTTATGATGTGGTGCTTAAGCCAAAGGCCAATGGGGCATCCGCCGCCAGCTCCACGCCTGACGCCATCATTATGGAATTTAAAGTACATGACCCGGAGGAGGAAGCTGCGCTGGAAGATACAGTTAGCGCTGCCCTTTCACAAATAGAGGAAAAGCACTATAGTGCCGCCCTTATAGCGGAAGGGATCCCGGCAGGGCGTATCCGCAAATACGGTTTTGCCTTTGAAGGTAAGAAAGTTTTAATTGGCTGATGGGCCATCCGGGAAAAGGAAAGGAACCAGCGCTTCCCTTTCCCCTTCCTGGAATTTACTGTTCAATGCTGCAGCCCTTTTAATATGGTACGGATCTCCTCATGGAAAGAAGGGAAGATCTCCAATGCCTGTTTCAGCAGCGCCACATTTTCACTGGTTGCCCTGCCTTCTGCCAGCACCGCCGCCATCCGCCAGGCAGCACGGATATCTGGCGGGACCACACAGCTCCCGGGATCCATAAGATAGCCCGGGTTATAGTATTCCTGGGCAAACGCCCCGAGGAAGGAAATATACTGGTACAAAACCTCCCTGCTGCCAGGCTCCTCCTGTTCCGTTATAACAGCCGCCTTTGGCACTATGCAAAATGTCGGCTCTTTTTCCCTGCCAGCACTCCGTTTCTTTACATAAGCTTCTTTTAGCAGCCAGGCGCAAAGGCACAGCTCCTGCACCGGGTTATTCCCAAGGGTACATTCCATGGCGTATGTAAACAGCCGCTCCCCTATTTTCCCTCTCCGTTTTTCCCGGGACTCCTCTGCCCATGAGATCACAGAGGGGACGCTGATCCTGGAGAGAATATCAGGAAAACGTTTCACCTGCCTGGAACCGGAACCCTCCCTGGCAAGGCAGAATGCAAAGACGTCCAGTATTTGCCCGCTCCATTCTTCCCATTGCATGGGGGTGAGCTTGGCGCAAAGTTCCCCGTATATGTCATCGCCGGAGGCAAAAGCAGCCGCAAAAATAGCAATGCACCTGTTTTCTACTACTTCGAGAGATATGTCCTGTAACAGTTTTAAAGCTTTTTCTTCCTCACCAACTTTCAGATAAGCACAAAAGGCAACTGCTTTTGCTTCCATTATAAAAAAATCATGCTCCACCTTCGCCAACCCATGAAAAGTCAGATACCAGCTTGCCCCAGGGTCTTCTTTATACTGGTTCAGCATTTGATGATAGGAACTATAAAATGCCAGCACCTGCCCTGCTGGCTTTCCCAATTGAAATGCAAGGATTTCCTGTGACCATGCAATTCCTGCCTGTTCTGCAACAGTCAATGGAAAAGAATCCTTCAAATACTGCCCCCACGAAAACAATCTTGTATCATCAGCAGCATACAGGCAGTCAAGCAATTTTATCACACTGATATTTCCCCGGTAATTATTCTCCGCCTCCTTCGCCAGCGCAATGGTCTGGGCAAATAAAGCTAACGCAACATCATTAGATTGTATGCAACTATATTCGTTGGCCAATTGGAAAAGATACCGAAGATCCTTGGGGTATTCATATACATCCTGTAACAAAATCGTAGCATTTCGTATAAATTTTTCTTTCACCTGTTCCGGCCTGTCATTTACAAACCCATAGTGATGAGCATATGACCGCAACATATAACTTTTCATATTCCCATGAATAATGATAGCGTCATGGATACGCCCCTCGAAATGAAGCTCCGGTGTAATCTCCGCCATCCGCGTGGTATGGTGATCCTCAAATATCTTTCCCTCAGAATCCCTGTAATTTCTCTGGATATAGGTTGCCATATTGTAATTTTTGTAGATCCCCTTCTGGAAAAATTGCAGAATATCATCTACATCCTCAAACCACTCATCATCGTCAATCGACATATACCATAACCCTTTGGCATGGAAAATCCCCTCATTCCTTACCAAAGACATATTATCGCACCAAGGCTTGGAAACGATCCTTGCCCCATAGCTTTTACAGACCTCCACTGTGCCGTCCGTGCTTCCTGTATCAACTACTAAAAGCTCTGCATCCAGCCCGTCTAAAAGAGGCTTGATCTTGGACAGGCACCTGCCTATCGTACCTATCTGGTTACTGACCGGCACGCCGATTGTAAGGAGCAGCGGCCTGCCCTTATATTTTCCTTTATTATAAATAGGATTTTTCCGATAAAGATAGTTTCCCTCATGATCTGACGTAGGCATGAAATTTTCCAAATCAATTTTCACCAAAGGAAGCTCATTTAACCCCAGGATGGTAACAATATTTTCTTCCCCACGATTTTCAAACAAAGGCCCCATCTGTATTTGATTCGGCTGCAGCTCCCAACGGAAACCATACCCCTCCAGATATGTGTCTATATCTGCCTGTTCTACATTTTCCACCTGAATGATTTCCCAATCGGAAGAACAGACCCCTATATTATCTGTAAAGCAGATATAATCTGTATTCCTTTCCCGGTAAACTGGCGGATATGGGGAAAGCCTTCTGCTCCCCTCTCCCGAAAATTTCTGAAAAACTGCCTTCTTTTCCTGCCCCATCGCCGGAAGTAACCCCTTCTGCCAGTAAACCTCCATATGGTCCCCATATTCCTTTTCATTCCAAATAACAGATTCCTTCTTTAGCTTCTCCCTCTCGGCACTGGTAAAATACCGCCCAATCAATTTATCCTGTTGAAAAAAAGGAACCCCATGCTGATAAAAAAAAGACCTGATAAACTGGCTCTCATCGGCGTTATATTTAATATCCGTAACAATCATGCCGCTGTTCCTGGCAAGCTGCTCTATGCTTTCTCTGGAATGCAGAAAAATATGCCTGGGTGCGTCCAGTTGATACCAATGGCTCCCAAATCTCTCAAACGCAATATTGGGGTAAGTAGGTATTGTCATATACAAAATTCCGCTCTGCTTTAACAGGCGGTGTGCACTCCTTAACACTTCTAATGGGTCTGCCATATGCTCAAAGGAATCACTCATATGAATAATATCAAATGTCCCATCCCCTTCCATATCATGGATAGAGCAGTTGCGGATAGTCACCCTTTGCCCATATTGACGACCTTTTTCCAAAAAGGGGTCACAACCATACAAATTTCCCCAGCCTTCCATTGCTTTTTGGACTAGCCACACGCCTCCTCCACATCCTACATCAAGAATTTTTCTACTGTTATGGACTGGAACTTCAAATTCCATTCCTGTCTCCTCAGGTATCTGGAAAGAATAGTAATCCCTTCCATAGTAATCCCCCAAATTTTCCGGCACTGTAGCAATCTGCAGGCAATGACACCTGCCACATACAAAATAAGGGAACTCTTCACCCGTTCCCTGCATCATTTCCCGTACCAAATAAGTATCAAAATCTCCTCCTGCACCGCATATCCGGCAAACCTGCGGCTTTTTCCCCAGTTCCCTGTTTGTTTCATCCCTTTTTAATGTAACCATCGCTATCTCTGCCCACCTTTAACTTCAAACGCTGCCACGCACAACGGGACAGCTTGATTTATATAGAAACCGTGGGGACAAAGTGCCCCCACGGACCAAAGACCTGTATATTTTATTGTAAATGTTTTCTTAACCCAACAGGGAAAGTACGCCCTGGTTAGACTGGTTCGCCTGAGCCAGCATTGCCTGGCCTGCCTGGGTAAGAATATTGTTGTTGGCATATTTCACCATCTCTGTTGCCATATCGGTATCACGGATAGCAGATTCAGCGCTAGTGGTATTCTCAACAACATTATCCAGGTTGTTGATGGTATGCTCCAATCTGTTCTGTATAGCGCCCAGGGCGGACCGCTGCTTGGATACCTGTGCAATAGCATCAGCAATTGTATTTACCGCTGCGTCTGCATTGGTAGAATCCTCCCCTGTTACGCTCACCTTGTCAATGCCAAGGCTCTTTGCGCTCATAGACTGGATATCTACAGAAATCTTATTTTCCTCCGTGGTATCCGCGCCCACCTGGAGACTGAAATTGGTGTTATCGGGCTCCTTGTCAATGGAAGCGTTTTCGGAAATCGTGATAGTGATTTTTAAATCTTTGAAAGATGTAGCACTAGAATTATCTGCTTTAACTGTAGATGCTACTGTTTCATTAAAATCACTACTAGCAACTATTGTGGTAATTTCCTTCTTCATTCCAGCAGCCTTGATATCAGTTGAGAATTCCATTTCCTGCACTTTAACCGGAGCATCTGTAGAGTTTGCATAAGTGGAAACCACTTTCGTCCCTGTTATCTGTGCGCTTACCTTATAATCGTTTCCTAGAAGATTCTGCAAATCTTCCAGGGTCTTAAAGGTATTTGCATTAGAATCAGTTTTACCAGCATCGAAAGTATAAGTTTTTCCATTAATTGTAATGGAGTTACCATCCTTAATATCTAAAACTCCTGCAATGGTAGCTGCTGCCCCATCTGATAAATCTTTCGCTGACCCAATTTCAATAGCATAGGACTCACCCACGGCTGCTGTACGCATCTTTGCCCATTCAGTATCCGTTGTATCTGTCATCTGTGCAGCAGTCATATCTTTAAATTTGTTATATCTTTTAGCTGTACTGCTCTGACTCAATGACCCAAACTGAATCGACTGCACTGCGTTCTTCGTATCATCTGTTTTGGTTCCATCCAGTTTAGATTCTACGCTCAGCTTCCCTTCTGCATCTGAAGACGCCTTAAAAAGCTTCTTCAGATCATCGTCATCGTTAATAGCATCCGCCAGATTCTTAGCCGTTCCTTTTGCATCAGCGCCAGTTTTGAAGGTAACATCCTTTGTCCTTCTATTGCCATCTGCATCCAAATAAGTAATGGTCGCGGTATCTTCAGTTCCCACATCCATTTTGGAAGAATCCGCCATATCCATAACACCGGAAAAGATATTTCCCTTTGCTTTGGCTATAGCGCCATCCACCAGCTTATCCTTCCCTGTTGCCACATCACCAATATGCCCGCTTACCTCTCCTGCACCTTTGCCTTTTCCTGACCCCTTCAGCAGATAAGTCTCATTGAACTTAGTGGTTTCAGATACACGGTCGATTTCTGTCACTAACTGGTCGATCTCATCCTGTACAGACTGGCGGTCAGTTTCAGACATAGTGCCGTTCCCTGCTTTCACTGCAAGCTCGTTCATTCTCTGGAGCATATCATGCACTTCTGTCAGGGCGCCTTCTGCGGTCTGCACTGCGCTGATACCGTCCTGGGCATTCAGGGAAGCCTGGGTAAGCCCTCTGATCTGCTTTCTCATTTTTTCAGAGATCGCAAGCCCTGCCGCATCGTCCGCTGCACGGTTGATCTTATAGCCGCTGGATAATTTCTCTGTGGACTTTGCCTGTGACTTTGATGTAACGCCTAACATTCTGTTAGAATTCATTGCCATTAAATTGTGTTGTACTACCATAAATTTACCTCCTTGTGTGTGCGGCTTTCCATGGGCAATTTGGCTTCAATGTACCCGCCGCCTGTTTTGGATGCGGCAAATCCGTTTGCCGCCTGCTTTATTCAGTTTTTTATAATAATCCGGAAGCAGCCTGCTTTATTGGCGCGCCCTCTTCACGGGCTGTCCCGGTTACTACCTAATTGGAATTTCCGGCCACAATGCGCCTGCTTTTCCTGTATTTCTCCGGCAATTCCGGTTCCGCATGGTATTTGGGGAGCGTAGCCCTGATCTCCTCATCAGCTATCTTGTTTTCAATAACTTTGCTCCTCACCACGTCAATTTCCTTTGGCGCATCCACCATGATCCGCAGATGGTTCTTGCTCCCTCCCAGGAACACGATCTTCACATTGTCCCCTATCATCAGGTATTCCTCTGTACTTACTGTCAGCCTTAGCATATGCAAACCTCCCTGCTTTCCCATATCCCCCTTCCCTTTTCCTGCAAACAGTCCCGGGACTTTTTCCCAGGCTGCCAAAGGGGGATATGTGCCGCCCTGCCCATGCAACATTTGTATATAAAGTGTTGCATTATTCCAGCGCAAGGAGCAGCATAGGGATATGCGGCTGTTAAGCCAAAGACAGCGGGCAGGGCAAAATATGCCCGGCAAAATACAACAATGCAACTAAAACAAAGGAGATTGGAGGATATTATTATGAGTACCACACAGCCTATCAAAAGCAGGGACGCTTTAACCCGATTTAAAAATTATTACGCCTCCCAGAAGCCAATACCCAGAAACAACACTTTAATTATTCTTGGGCTGAACACCGCACTGCGCATTTCTGACATTCTGGTTTTAAAATGGAACGATATTTATGACAGCCGCACAAAGGCTGTCAGGGAACATATGGAAATAACAGAACAAAAGACAGGAAAAATCCGCATCATCGCGCTGAACCGCTCCCTGCGCACTTCCCTGGACAGCTATTTTGAATTTTCTTTCCAGGGAAAAACCTATGACAAAGACCAATACCTTTTCCCTGGCAGGAAAGGAAGCACAGAACCCATCAGCCGCTCCCAGGCATACCGCATCATACGCACCGCCGCCAAAGCTTCCGGCCTGGAGGAACATATAAGCTGCCACTCCCTGCGCAAAACCTTTGGATACCATGCCTGGAAACAGGGGACGCCTCCTGCCCTGTTGATGGATATTTACAACCACTCTTCCTATGCCGTCACCAAGCGGTATCTGAGCATTGAACAGGACGAGCGGGACGAAGTTTATCTGAAAATTTTATTATAAAGACAGCTAAAATTTTTTCATTTTGCTATAAAGTATTTTAGAGATGCTCCGATATAAAAAGTGTAAACAACGGGTAGCACGCTCCGCGAACTGCCCTTACGTTAATAAAAAAATGCAACATTTTATATACAAATGTTGCATTTTTTATTATTACAATTCTATTTTCTGTTTATTCATTTTTCCTATCCAAACAGCCCCAGCCCGATAATCCCTCTTGCCAGAAAATATAAGGACAGCAGATGTACCGGATAAAATAGGTAAAAAGCATATTTTAGCCTTACCCCCTGCCTGCCGTTATAAAAGCCAATAAAAATAAACGCAAGGGGTGCCGTAATCTCCCACACAAAAGCAATACAGCCCGCTACCATCTGTTCCCATTTATTTTTGCGGAAAAGATATAATAACCCAATGGCGATGATTCCCTTAGCCCGGTAGTCACAGCGGAGCATTTCTGCCGCCAGCGCTGTGCCAAAGAGCAGGGCACCGTCTGCCATAAGCTGCAAAACCAATATCCTGCAGTATTTTTCCACTCCCTCCATTGCCCACATCATAAGGAACCCCAGAAGGAGGGTAAAAAATACGTTCTGGTAAGTATTGTCAAACATCCGGTACCGGAACGCCAGGTTAAAAGGAATTTCAGAAATTAGCGCAAAAAGGAACAGGCGCCATGCATATTTCCTCTTGCTCCTGGTCCTTCCAAACCCCTCTACCAGCAAAAAACAGTAAATAGGGAATGCCAGCCTGCCCAACAGCCTGCGCATGATCTGATAGAGCAGGTATACCCACCCTATTGCCCCTGTCTGCAGCATGCTCCCCATATATTCCAGCGAATAGTTGCCCACATCCGTTACGCCATTCCATGCCAGCAGGCTCCCAAGCACCACCGCAGCCGTATGGTCTGCAAGCATCAGCACTGCCGCTATGATTTTTAAAGTACTACCGCTTATTCCCCGTTCCCTTTCCATATATGCTCCCTTCCATAATAAATACAGAATCCTATTATACCCCTGCCCCTGGAAATGGGCAAACACTTTATTCCCATGCCCTAAGGCTCTTTGGACATTTCTATCCTTGGCAGGGTCATTCTTTGTCCTACCAAAATTTTGATATTAAGGCACAAAAAACTACCACCATGCCTGGCACGCTGGTAGTTTTGGAATTGATGGTTATTCTTCATCTCTGATAACCATATTTATAAATGTTTAAAATAATTACAGACGCCGAACCAGAATTCTGCGAACTTGAGATAGGGTATTTTTCTTTCAGCATTACTTTGATTTCATCTTTTTCTTCTCTTGTTTTAGAATCCCATTCTTCCTTTGTAAAACCCGCATAAACCATTTGGGACTTCTTGATAATCTGTCGGGCTACCATGCTCAGCGCTTCCCAGATTATGGCATTTAGGGCAAAAATAAAGATATCTCTTTTTCATATAAATCCTCCCATAGCAATTTTTATTCTATAATTATAATTTAACCTGTTGTGCTAGATAAAAATATAAAAGAACTTCAACAAAATGTGCTATCC
>OFHA01000983.1_pt1 | contig 22146 bp, 13 predicted proteins | sample 1521891 | NCBI WGS metagenome assembly OFHA01 (sample SAMEA3504089, study PRJEB24116) | mouse gut metagenome | biome: mouse gut; feature: mouse-associated habitat; material: faeces | place: Denmark | collected 2011
ATATATATATATATGTATAAATGTGTACAATTATACAGCGACCTGTAATTACACACCAAGTACTCTATTGGAAAAAGCAGATGAAAATACTGTCACTACCGGACAGATCAGCATGGACAGAGAGAATAGACTTATATGGTATGGTGGGGGGGAGCTTCAGTTTGACAAAGGGAAATCTATACATATAAACATGCAGGTTAAAAATGAAAAGAAAGTTTCTTTTATTTGCGGTTGTTGTATGATGATCCATCGGGAAATCATTAAAAAGTATGGTCTCTTTGACTCAAAATATTACTTATATTATGAGGATACAGATTTGTGTATGAGATGGTATCTGCAAGGAGTAGAGATGTATTATATACCAAAAGCAAAGCTCTGGCATAAGGTGGGAGGTAGCCTTGGGGGAGGTACAAATCCTATTGGGGAATACTATAGGATGAGAAACCGATTGTTGTATACGCAAAAATTTAAGAAATATGTCAGAGTGAATAGAACTGAACTGAGCGTATCCGTTTGGAAAGCATTAGAGATGGAACTATTAAAAGGAGAATTTCAAATCCTGAAAGCACAATTATGGGGGATTGTAGATTATTGTTTAAAAAGGACAGGAAAGTTAGAACATAAGATTATATAGGAAGATGGCAAATGTGTAAGCGAGAGAAAATAGTATATATTCCGCATCAGAGTATCTATTCAACAAGTAATAGATATAGTATCAATATGATACATATCCTTGAGCAAAAGTATTATGTCAGGTTTAAGATAGCAAAACCGACGGCGGTTTTTGATATTTTAGACACGAAAGCAGTTATATTGAACTGGGTGGAAACGGAACTGGATAAGCATATGAAGCAGAATATTTTATGGCATCGTCTGCTTGGAGTGAAAATTGTATGGGTTTTTCACAATAAATATCCACACGATACGCAAAAAGATGAGCGAATTTCAGACAACATAAAGTGGCTGGCAGATAACAGCACAACAATAATATTGCATTCAAGACACAGCAGACAATATGTGCCAAATATAGAAAAGAATCAATCTAAATTAGCATATGTCCCGCATATTGAATATAAAGATCAAAGCGCATGGATTGATGCACAAAAGGTACGCAGTAGATACGATATATCAGAGGATGTGTTTGTGTTTAGTATGTTTGGATTTTTAAGCCCCTATAAAAAATGTGAACATGCGATAGAGGCTTTTCAGAAACTGCCTTTGGATAACGCAAAATTGATCATTGCCGGGATGCCCTGTGATAATGTTTATGCTGAGAAGCTTTTAAAAATGTGCGAAGGTGATAAGAATATTATTCTGGATTTTCGCTATTTATCGGACATAGAACTGAATGAACTTCTTGTGATAACAGATGTGGTGGTCATACCTTATGTGAATGAGAGCAGTATGAATTCCGGCGTGATGATTCAGGCTTTTTCCTGTGGAAAAACGGTGATTGTCAGTGATTTCGCAATGGCCAGGGACTATGCTTTACAGAGCTTTTTTTATGGATATTCTAAGTCATTGGAAAAAGTAATGAAAAAAGCATATCGGAACGGAAAAGAGAAAAATAAGCGCATGGGAGAGGAAGCGAAAAAGTATATGGATACGCATAATAATGAAGATATCGTAAGGGATAGGTTATACGATGTTTTGAGGTAGAAAACATTAGGAGTTGCTTCGTATAAGCAAGAAAGAATTGTGATTCGTAATGAAAAATGTGTATGACATTCGTAAAGAGAAGGAGCTTTATTTTGTGCTCCCAGATAATTGTATAATACATAAAAATACTATGACAGGCAAATGTTCTGTAGCGGTGATGGTAAATTTGTATTATATAGAAAATGTTGAATGGTATCTAAATCAACTTTATGAGATTTTAGATAGGGTAGATGTTTATGTTATTTCTTCCAGATCAGATATATTGGACATCGTAGCAGATCAGAAAATTCATTTGTTAAAGAAAAAAAATCGAGGGAGAGATATCAGCGCGCTATTAGTATCTGGCAGGGAAATTATTTTGCAGTATGATTATATATGTTTTTTGCATGACAAAAGGGCAAGAAGCAAAAAACATACAATGTTAGTAAAATCCTGGATAGAAAATATGTGGTCAAATCTGATTGGAACAAAAGCGTATATTGAGAATGTGTTGGGAATATTTGAGAATCATCCAAATATAGGCTTGCTGGTTCCGCCGGAAACGGGGGGAATGGATTGGAAGATTTGGGGTGCAGACCTTTGGGAAAGCAATTTTGAGAGAGTTCAGGAAATTTGTAACGAATGGAACTTAAACTGTAATCTAGATCCAAACATTCCACCTATCACCATAGGCACTGCTTTCTGGTGTAAAACAGTAGCTCTTTCAAAACTTTTTCATCGAAACTGGCAATACGAAGATTTTGATGATGAACCATTGCCGGATGATGGAACATTAAGTCATGCGATTGAACGGATTTTGGCATATGTGGCGCAGGACGCGGGATATGATACGGGAACAATTGTGAGCAGCAGATATGCGTCAAAACAATTATTGATGTATCAGGATTGTCTGCCAGATATGTTTGAAATACTGAAAAATGATCGTTGGCTGACTTCTTTTTCCGAAGTGGAAAAGCATATGGAACAGAATAGGTTCATACAGGCGTTTTGTGATCGGTATGAAAAGGTATATTTGTATGGTGGAGGTATCATTGGAGAGATTGTGCTATGCAGAATGGAAAAACTAAAAGTTCAGCCGGCAGGAGTGATTGTGTCAAAGCCAGGGACGAATAAAAGTATATCTGGGATACCAGTAATACCAATAGAAATGATTGAACCAACAGAAAATATAGGAATTATAGTATCTGTTGGCAATGCATTAAAAGGCGAGATTGTAAATATCCTTGAAGAAAAGGGCTTTCATGATTATATATGCTATATAGATTTATGAAATAAGAGAAAAATGGGAGACTGATTGGTATGAACGAAATAGGAATTTCAGTAATTGTACCAGTTTTTAATCTGGAAGAATATATTGGTGAATGTCTGGAAAGCATTTTGAAACAGACATTTCAAAATATAGAAATTATAGTGGTAGATGATAACTCATCGGATGGCAGCGTAAAAGTAATAGAACAGTTTGCCAGAAAAGATTCCAGAATAAAGATGATTTTATTAGACAAAAATCATGGTGCAGGACATGCCCGAAATGTAGGAATGCAGTCTGCAAGGGGAGACTATCTGATGTTTCTTGACGGGGATGATTTTTTCTCAACAGACATGTTGGAAAAGTTATATAGTATGTGTGAGAAATATAGTGCAGATATTGCTGTATGTAATGCATATATGCACGATCATATGTCTGGAAAAAATGACCTGTTTGACGAGACTTCGAGATTTCAGTTTGACAAGATTGGAGTACCTTTTCATTTGAAAGAGATTGCACCGTATGCATTTCAGTTTATGCATGAAATGGCATGGAATAAACTGTTTAGGAGAAAACTTGTTTTGAATACAGGAGTAAAATTTCAGGAGCAGCATAATGCAAACGATCAGTTTTTTGTATTTGCAAATCTGATGAGTGCTGCAAATATTGTGATGTTGCCGGAACCATTGGTGTATTATAGGACAAATGTGCAAGGGCAGCTCTCAAAGAGTATTCCAAAGAGTCCTAAATGTATATATGATGCAACTTTAGCAACAGTACAGTTTATGGAAACGCATAATTGGAGGACAATATATAAAAGAGGATTCAATACCTATATAATTAACAGGCTGATTTTTTCTATGGATATGCTGGAAGGTAGCGTGAGAGAAGCGATCTTTAATTTTTATCATGAAAAGGGTCTCAGGCAACTGGGAATGGAAAACTGTAAGTTGGAAGATTTTTTGAATTATATAGAATATCAGCAGTATCTGGTTATGAGAAACAATGCTTATTCTGAATATATATATGAAAGATTGAGACCTGAGATAAACTGGAAATCACAATCACTCAAAAGGGCGTTGGAAAAATTAAAACGACAGAATAAAAATGTAGTATTATGGGGAGCGGGCATCAGAGGAAAAAAACTGCTTGACAGGCTGGAAACGTTTGGTTTCCAGTTGACATCTGTGGTTGACAGGGAGAGAGAAAAAGTTGGATGTATGTTAAACCAGTATAAAGTGGATTCTATTGATACTGTCGATAATGGAGATGTCATACTGGTTACGAACAGAGGGTTTATAGAGGATATAAAGTCTGCATTGGCTGATATGGATAAGGATTGTATTTTGATTGATATGCAGACGCTTTTGAGTTATGAAACAGAGGTTGAAGAAGTAGTGATTGCGTAATATACATAATTAGGTAGTTGGAGGATTGTAAATGAATCAACTGGTAGAATTGTGGAATGAGCCATTTAATGAGCTGTGGAATAAGGAAAAATTTACATGTGAAATGAGTCAACATGATCATCAGGTCTTATGCGGGATGTTAAGAAAGATCAGACCGAAAAAGGTATTGGAGGTTGGTGTAGCAGAAGGAGGGACTACAGCAGTTATTGTGAACTGCCTGTCAATGCTTGATATAGAGAGTGAACTATGGTCAGTTGATTTGAATGAAAGATTGTATTGCAATGCGGAGCAGGATACGGGATATGTGTATAAAGAACTGAAAAAATATATTAAGGCAGATAAAATCAGGCATCGGTTTTGCCTTGGAGGAACAATTGCAGATTATATTGATAATATAGGGTATGGGATAGACTTCGCAATCATAGATACGACGCATAAGCTTCCGGGAGAACTGATAGATTTTTTGTGTATATTTCCATATTTAAGAGAAAATGCAACTGTCATATTACATGACGTGGATTTGAATTATTTGCGTGCAGTGTATGGAAACAGGAATCAGGTACTTTTATCAAAGGAGTCAATTGCGACAAAGGTTTTATTTTCAATAGTTGCTGCGGACAAATACATATGCTGGGACCATGAGAAGCTGCCCAATATCGCTGTTTTACAAATAAATGATGATACGAAAAAGTATATAGGCAACGTTTTTTATGCATTGACAATGACATGGGCATATATGCCGGCAGATCAGATATTGGAAGGATATAGACAGATCATACAAAAACATTATAGTCAGGAATTGTTAAGATATTATGATATTGCGGTGTCAAATAATCAGCGAATATGCGAAAGAACCAGGTTAGCAAAAATAATGGATGGGCAGGAGCTGTCAGAAATCAGATTTGAATTTCCCTACGCTCAAATTCCTGAGAATAGCAGAATTGTTATTTATGGAGCGGGTAAAGTTGGTCTTGACCTATATTCTGTGCAGTCTGTGTTGAATGAATACGAGATAATAGCGTGGGTAGATCAAAATTATCAAAAGTTTGATAATCCAAAGATAAAACCACCGCAGTTTTTAAAAAACTGTGAATTTGATTTTATTGTTGTAGCTGTAGAAAAGATGCATATTTATAAAGAAATATGCAGTTATATTATTGAAAATGAACTTGGAAAAGAAGAGCAGATTGTAGGCCCTGTAGTACGATATTAATTAAATTTGGGAGAAGGAATTCAAAATATGAATCAGGTATTTTAAATAATTACAGTTTTTTTTTAAGTTTTATATTTTATCCTCAGTGATTCAGCAATGCCCCTACTCCCTGAAAATCCTGTGCACTCATCACAGCTCTGGATAATTCCACATTCCCTACAGCAAGCATCACCCCCGCCCCGACACTTAACTTGTCCGTAATCTTATAGGACACCGTAGGTTGCAATACAAACGATTTTAAAGAAATATGCTGATCTGGACAAACGTATTAGGATTATAAATAAAGAGAATACAGGTTATGGACATTCTGTAAATTGTGGCATTGATGAGGCACAGGGTGATTACATCGGTGTAGTGGAAACAGATGACTATATTGATGCATCTATGTTTGAAGAACTATATCATATGGCTGTATTAAAGAATGCAGATGTTGTAAAAGCGGATAGTAGATATTTTGTGAATGACCATGGAAGGCGGGCATTTCTTGAAAGTCATATATTTCATGAAGAATACAGGGATTTATATAATAAAGTTATAAATTATCATGAAGATATCCGAGTTTTCAGGTCTTATGTTTATACATGGGCAGGAATCTATAAGAGACACTTTTTGAATGAAAAGAAAATACGACACAACGAAAGTCCAGGGGCTTCTTATCAGGATAATGGATTTTGGTTTCAGGTAAATATTCATGCAGAAAGAATGTATTTCATGGATAAAGCATTTTACAATCTTCGGAGAGATAATCCCAATTCTTCTATTTACAGTAAGGAAAAGGTTTTTGCTTTGTGCGAGGAATACGATTTTATCAAAAATAAGGTTTTGGGGATACATCCTGAACGCGAAAAAGAGATCTTGTGTATTGTGTTTCTCTATAGGGTGCGGTCATATATTGGAACGCTTGCAAGGATTGATAAGAAATATCGACAGATTTTTTATGACAAGGTACGAGAGGATTTTCAATTAGCTTTTGAGAAAGGTGAAGTTGACTGCTGTCAGTTTGATCGTTCAGAATGGGACTTCCTTTTTGCTGTATTAAGCAGGAAAAAGGTATGCAGCGCAGCGTTTGCCTGTTTAAGCGAGCCGGCTAAAAATAGATTGGAGCATGCAGAGAAGATCTACATTTATGGTGCTGGCATGTGGGGAAAAACTGTGTTAGAACGATTAGATAAGTATTTTGTGAGTGATAAGATCGCTGGCTTTATTGTAACAAAAAAGCAAAGGGAAAATGACTTTGTAGAAGGTATAGGGGTGTCAGAATTGAAGGAATGTGATGTGAATGAGAAGGATTTAGTAATTCTCGCTGTATCTGATAAGGCAGTAAGTGAACTTGTAAATAATCTAAACCAGATTGGTTTTACGAACTATATGTTAAAAAATGAATTGATATAGGGGGAGAAATGATCTCAATAATCGTACCAGTATATAACGCAGAAAAGTATCTGAACCGATGTATAGACAGCATTTTAAAGCAGACTTTTACAGACTTGGAGATTATTTTGGTGGACGATGGTTCGACGGATAACTCTCTGAAAATTTGTGAGGAATACCAGAAACATGATGATAGAATTATTGTTATTCACAAAGATAATGGAGGAAGTACAAGCACAAGAAAAGCAGGTGTGCGCATTGCGAAGGGAGCGTATATTGCTTTTGTAGACAGTGATGACTGGATTGATGAAATCTTTTTTGAAAGTCTGTATCATAAAGCGAAGATGCATCAGACTGATATCGTGGTATCGGGCTGTGTGAAGGAAGGAAACTGTCCGAGACAGGAATTAGTGAATAACTTTTCAGAAGGATACTATGCGAAACAGGAGCTCAGAAAATTAATTTATCCTAAGATGTTATATTATGAAGATATGAATTTCTTTAGCTTTGGTATTCGTCAGTATCTGTGGGGGAAATTATTTAGGAAGTCGGTTATTGAGCAGTGCATTTATCGTCTGGACGAAAGGTTGTATGACGGGGAAGATGTGGCTTGTGTCTATGATGCGTGTCTCAGGGCTGCATCTATTGTAATTGATAATCATACATATTACCACTATATCATTCATGAAGGTTCTGTCTGTACGTCTGTGAGAAATGAGAGATACTTTGCAAATGCTGTTTATCTTTATCAGTATATGATGGAGATATTTCAGAAATCAGAAGAACGTGAAATACTGATGCCGCAGTTGAAACATTTTATCAGTATGTTTATGAATAATGGCATGAAGGCTGTTTTTGAATGTGGATATCAGAAGTCGCATGCTTCCGCCTGCTGGAAACTGCCAGATATCTCAACTGATAAGAAATGCAGACTGGCGATATTTGGTGCTGGCACGATGGGACTTTCTTATTACAAGCAACTTTTGGATTACAAGAATGTGGAAATTGTCGTGTGGGTAGATAGTACTGCATGTGGGAAAAGAATTGGAGGAGTAAACATTGAATCTCCGAAAATGTTGGAAGAAGCAGAATTAGATTGTGTGCTCATTGCGGTAAGAAATGTGTTGGATAGAGAAGATATTATAAAAAAGCTTGGAGAAATGGGGATCACAGAAGAGAAGATTCTTTACAGGGATGCAGAGAACTACTCCGATTTGTATGAATTTTGTTTTTAGAGAGAATAAGTGGAGAGGACAGATGAAGAAGCATTTTACGGTATCCGTGATCATTCTGGTTCATAACACAGAAAAATACCTGGAAGATTCGATACGAAGTATATTGTATCAGACGTTGGATTTTGAACAAAAGATACAACTTATTATTGTAGGTGACTGCTCTGGCGGCATGTGTGAGGAAATATGTAAAAAATACAAACTGTTGTATCCTGAAAATGTAGTATATTTATACCTTAATGAGTACAGTAATAAAAATGCCAGTTACGGTGCATCTGTAAAGTCAGTGAAACTTGCTGACATTGACGAATATAGTTGTGAAAATGCCAGAAGAAATACAGGAATGAAATATGCAGCAGGAGAATATATCAATTTTCTGTATGCAGGCAATATGTGGTCGTTAAATGCATTTGAGAAAGCAGTTGATTTTTTCGAGACCTGTGGAGAGGATATTGATCTGATATCAGCAGATTCGGAACTGATAGAAGCTGTCCGTGAAAAGATTCCATTTAATCAGAAGATGACAGCGCATAAAATTATTGATATTAAAGAGCAGTATTCCAGCATTCTGTACAGAAGCTCCTCCTGTATTATGAGGGCAGAAACGGTGCAAAACTACTTATCCGAAGAGCATCAGGGAAGCTGGGGCGATCTTTTGCTGATTTATCGGACTGTGCTGCGCAGGCAGAAGTATGGAATGCTTTCTTCAGAGGTGATTCATTACTGTCATGCAGAATGCCAGGAGACGGTATTCTTAAAACCGGATGCTCAACGAGATTTGCAGACATTGTTTGACGGTCTTTGTCAGGAATCTGTGAAACAAAATGGCTGTGTGCTGCAAATGATTCAGTATTTTATGGCATGTGTACTTGGTGAAATGTTTCAGCAGACGATCGCGGTCTCTGATGGCGAAAGAAAAATGTGCTGTCATGGCGTATTTGATAAAATATTGCAGCAGATTGAGGATCGGTATTTATTGGAGGCAGAGAATATTGATGTGGTTGTGCGGAAAGCGCTGGCTGCATACAAGCATGGTGTGGATATCCGCGAGGAGATTCATCAGATCAGGTTGAAGGAGCAGCAGTATCAGGAATCATATCAGTATTTTGATAAGACCTATAAAAACAATGGCGTATTGAGGGACTGGTTTTTACTGCATATACAGGGAAAGAAAGTTTCTGAATATTTTAACCACAGTCACTATCAACATATTGCTGTCTATGGTATGGCAGAATTAGGGCAGTTTTTGGTGGCGGAGCTGAGAAATTTCGGTTTGGATGTAAAATATGGCATTGATCGCAGGGCAGGGACGATTGCCGCAGAAATTCCTGTTTTGACATTGGAGGATGAGCTGCCGCTGGTAGATGTAGTCATTGTCACAGCGGTATATTATTTTAATCAGATTGCAGACAGTTTGAAGGACAGGCTGGAATGTCCTGTCATTTCGATTGAAGATGTTCTGTATTCCATACCTTAGGAGGGCAGAAATGGAAGAGATACAAGTCATTACCATTGTGGAGGGCGGACTCGGCAATGCCGGACCCAAGGCGCCGCTTGATATATGCAGGATACTGGAAGAGATTGGCGGGGTGTCGTCGTATGCTGTATCTTCTGAGGAAGGGATGGATTATCCATTGTATTTAAAAACACTGTCTCGTCTGAGAGAGGTCAGAAAGAAAGGTGCACTGGTGGTTCTTCAGTATCCGTTTCAGCCCTTTCGGTATCATGAAAACCAGCAGCAGTTTGCGGAGCTTTTAAAAGAACTGGATCCATGCAGGACATGGATATGGATCCATGACATTAATCAGATCCGACTTCCAGATAGAAAGTGCTACGACAAAGAAATGGACTGGCTCAGACCATTTCGCTACTTCATTGTCCACAACCACAGGATGGAGCAATATCTAAGGCAATATCTCAACATTGAAAAGTGCATCTGCAATGAAGTATTTGACTATCTTTGCAGAGATACCTTCGTGGGCAGACACAGGCAGCCACCGATGGAACGCGAGCTGGAGATCGTCTATGCCGGCAATCTGGTAAACAGCAAGTCTCCGTTTTTATATGAGCTTTCAGAGGAAAAGATGAATTTCCGCATGAACGTATATGGAAAACGCGAGGCGCTGATAAAAAATAAAAAGGTGAACTACTGTGGCAGTTTCAGGGCGGATATTCTGCCGGATAAGCTCAGGGGAGATCTGGGTCTTGTCTGGGATGGCGCGGTGGATGCCCCCAGCGATACGCTGCCGCAGCGGAATTATACCAGATACAATACACCACACAAGTTTTCCTGCTATATGGCGGCTGGGCTGCCGGTGATTGCATGGAAGGATGCAGCGATCGCGGATGTGATTCGGAAATATCAGGTGGGCTATCTGATAGAAAATTTATATGAAATCAATCATCTGGATTATTCGCAGTATGCAACATTCTGTGAAAATGCCAAGAAGCTGGCGGTGAAGGTGCGGGGCGGATGGTTTGCCGGAAGGGTGTTTGAGGCAGTGCGGGAAATGAGGGTTGAAGGAAATGTACAGTTTTGATGTGTTCGATACGCTGATTACAAGGAGTACGGCGCTGCCACAGGGGATTTTTGCACTGATGGGGGCAGAATTGAGAGAAAAAAGGGAGATCAATAAGCTCCCAGACTTCATTATTGACAACTTTTATGAGCTGAGAATACACAGTGAGCAGCTTGCGAGACATTCTGCATCTTTTAAGCAGGTGGAGGAAGTGACACTCCGTGATATTTACAGGGCAATGGCGGTCAGCGGATATTTGAATGAGGATGATATTGAATCTTTATGCAGGATGGAAGAGGAGACAGAGCTTCAAAACGTCGTTGGAATTGATGCATCTATTAAAACGCTGAAAGAACTTGTGGAACGGGGCGAGCGAGTGGTGCTTATCTCGGATATGTATCTGCCGGGAAAAGTGATACGCAGGATGCTTTGCAGGGTCGATGAAGTATTTACGTCATTGCCGCTGTATGTCTCATCGGATTATGGAGTGCGGAAGACGACAGGCAGCCTTTACCGAAGGGTACAGGAGGCGGAAAAGATGGATTACAGAGACTGGACACATTATGGCGATAATCTGCATCAGGATATGGAAATTCCTCATTCGCTTGGAATACGAGTACGTTATCTGCCGCGAAAAGAGCTGACCCCGTTAGAAGAACGTGTTTTGAATAAATATGGAGCGGATCACAGGCTTCAAAGGATGATTGGCACAGCCTGTCAGGCAGATACAAAAGGCAGTGATTTGGCAAAACATATTGGATGCAGGTATGCAGGTCCGGTTTTGTATAGTTATGCAGAGTGGATTGTCAGGCGCGCTGAGGGAAAAGGGATAAAACGCCTGTATTTCATTGCGCGGGATGGTTATCTGATCAAAAAGATCGTGGATTGTATACTGTCCAGAAGGAATATGGCTGTTAAGACATACTATATTTTTGGGTCCAGAAAGGCGTGGCGGATGCCTTCGCTGTCAGAAAAACATTACAACCTGTATCAAATAATCTGGTGGTCTCACTGCAAGCGGATTCGGACACTGGACGAGCTGGCGGCAGTAATGCATGTTCCGCTAGATGGGTTGTACAGTTATCTTCCGGGAGTATATATGTTAGATAAAGAGCATTGGGAGCTCAGCAGTCAGGAGTTAGAATATATTGTCAGAACACTGTCTTCTGACAAAGCTTTTATGAGTTATCATCTGTGCATGCTTCAGGAGGAGAGAAAACTTGTGCAGCGGTATCTTGCACAGGAAGTGGATGTTTCAGATGATCAGTTTGCTTTTGTGGATGTCTCGGGCGGAGGGCTGACACAGGGATGCCTGAGTGAGTTGCTGCAAGAGAAATATGCAAAACCGATTTATACTTATTTTTTTAAGATAGATATGGTTCGTTTGGCAGACAATTCAATACCAGAGGTATTTATGCCGGGTTTTCTTGAGAATCATCTCATTATTGAGATGATGTGCCGTGCCCCGCATGGACAAACTGAGAGTTATAAGGAAGAAGGCGGAAGGATAGTGCCTGTGATGGAGGAAACGGAGGGAGAGCTGTTGGTCAGGCATGGATTTAAGGAATACGAGGAGGGGATTCTGGAATTTTCAAAGAATATGTGCAGGACAGCTTTGGATGATGGTTTGACAGCAGGCAATTTTGTGAGAAATATACTGTCTTATATGGAGATTATAGCAACGGAGCCGCCAGAGGAAGTTTTAGAATTTTTTGCGTCTATGCCCAGCAGTGAATCAGGGAGAGGATATACAGAATATGCTCCGAGATTAACAAATAAGGAGATCAAAGACATTTTTTGGTTAAGGACATATGAGCCGATAGAGTATTATTATAAGGGTACCAATCTAAATTATTCCATTTTGCGAGCATCTGAAAAAGAAAGAGATTTTATCGAAAAGTGCAGAAAAGAATTTAGTTCAATACAGGGAAAGCTGTATCGTCAGGAGAATGAATGGAGTCAGGTGCAGCTTCGCAGAAAATACGGGAGAGCTGCCTTTTATCCGGTCAGATTACTGGAAAGGAAGATTGTTCTCTATGGTGCTGGAAAATTTGGTCAGGATTTGTATCAGCGTCTGACAGATGATAAGAATCATGAGGTTGTATTGTGGGTAGATAAAAATGCAGCAGACTTGAGGGAACGTGGGATGACGAATGTGTACAGCGTTCAGCAAATAGAAAAAGCGTCGTATGATCAGGTAGTGATTGCTGTGATGGATGGTCTGACAGCCAGAGAGATTCAACGCGAGTTGGAAGAACTGGGAATTGGAAAAGACAGGATTCTATGGATTGAAGCATTTCAGCATTCTAATATACAGGTTCAATGGCAGGCAGATAAACTATGAAAAAGAAAAGGAGTAGACAGGAATCATGCGCAATTACATAAAAAATGACCTGTTAGAGTTAGTTCAGACCATGAAAGAGCTGTGCAGCGAAATCCTACAGGCATGCGAGCGGAATACAACAGATTATCTGCTAGAGCTCTTGGAACAGGGACAGCAGGCGGCAATTTCCATGGGAGAGACGATTGAAAAATTCGAAGGCGACGGCACAGAGGCTGTATCGGCACTCGAGGTTTTCTGTGATCATATGTATGAGCTGAGCGAGACGGCAGCGTCGGGAGAAACGGCTGTTTCAAAGGAGCGAAAAACATTTGATAGGCTGCTTTTAAATATCGAAAATGGCATACGGCATCTGCCAGTGACGTATGAGATTGTATTTTTCCCATACAAGGCTTCCATGTGGGACTGCATGGAAAGCATTTATCTTGCGGCAGTCAAAGACTCTGACTGCCGGGCATATGTAGTTCCTATTCCTTACTATGATATGGAGCGGGGAGGACGCTTTGGACAAATGCACTATGAGGGAGATCAGTTTTCAGCAGAGATTCCTATTATTTCATGGGAGCAGTACAAACTTTCAGAGCGCAGGCCGGATATTGCCTACATCCATAACCCGTTTGACGGTTATAATCTGGTGACAAGCATACATCCTGAGTATTATTCGGACAGACTGAAAGCGTCTGTAGGAAAACTGGTTTATGTACCGTATGGCATCTGGGGAGCTGAAATACCGGAGAGTCATCAAAAGCTGCCTGTCTACAAGAACATGGATTATATGGTGATTCAGACAAGAAAGCAGGCAAAGTTCTTTCAGGGATCGGAGTTCGAAGGAAAACTGTTGCCACTGGGATCGCCAAAGTTTGACAGGGTGGTCAATTATCAGAAAAGCGGTGTGGAGATGCCGGAGGAATGGAAAGGCGTTTTAGACGGAAAAATTAAAAATTTCTATAATACCAGTCTGTCTGTACTGTTAAAAGATACGGAGGCTACATTAAAAAAGATAGAGTATGTAATCAGCTGTTTTGAAGGGCGGGAAGATGCAGCACTGATCTGGAGACCGCATCCTTTGATGGAATCCACCTTACAGTCTATGCGTCCTCAGTATCTGGAATGGTATCGTCAGATCGTACAGCGGTTTAGGCAGCAAAGAACAGGTGTTTTTGATACGACCAGCGATGTATCCAGAACGATTGCATTATCAGATGCATATATCGGCGAGGAGGCATCCTCTGTCGTCGATTTGTTTTGTGCTACGGGTAAGCCGTTGTTTATATTGGATATGAATGTGAATACGATTCTATCGGAGAGAGAATACTGTGATCCTTTATTTTGCGGTGTTGTAGAGTGTGGAGGAAAATATTGGACTTTTTCTTATCAGTTCAATGCATTGTGTACGTTGGATATGGAGACTGGGAAAGTGGATATTGTAAATTCTATACCGCGAGCGAAGTTGAAGCAGGACTATCTGGTAAGCAGTGTATATAATTACAATGGAAAACTGATTATATCACCTGATCATATGGATGCTATTGCAGAGTATGATATAGAAACAGGGAAATTTGATTTTATAAAACTTCCAGATGCACTTTCATGGGCAAATATGGGTGGTGTGATTCCATTGGAGGATGGTTTTCTCATGTTACCTGCCCGATATCACGCTGTTATACAGTACAGTAGTAAAAAGAAAAAGTATATTTATCATTGGCAGATCGTGGATGATGTTTTGAAGCTTAGGAAGAAGAAGGGGAATGAAGATAGCAGCTATCCTATCGCTGGGGGAATCTTGAAAAATAGATGCTGGTATCTTATTTTGCCGCGGACTAATGGGATCTTGATCTGGAATATAGATACTTTTCAATATGAGATTGTTCAAGTGGGCGATGACGAAAATGAATATAGCGCGATTGCGGATGTGAGGGATGGCTTTTTGCTACAGATGCGAGAGGGAGCACGATTACTTTTTTGGAATCCACAGACGGGAGAGACAAATGTGATCGATCAGTTCCCGATAAAGTTTGAACGTTGTTTAGATCTCAATGGTGAAGATCATCCATTTGGCGGGTTTCTGATGGCGAAAAATCATCTGCTGCTTATGCCACAGCTTGAGGATCAGATCTTAGAAATCAACAGGGATACTTTAGAGATCTCTATATATGAGATAGATTGGAAGGAACATATCCAAGAGCCACGGGAAGGAATATTTGACAATCGCTGGGGGAATATCAGAAATTATATAATAACAAGTGTGGAGGACTATATTAATCAGGACTATAACGAGATAGGAATTATTACATCCGCTGATGGCTGCCTATTAAAGCTTGATATTGAGAAGCATCAATATACAGAGGTACAACTACACTATGATTATGAAGCATTGAGAAATTTGTTTGCTATAGAAAATCTATATGACAAGTTTGAATTGCCAATCAAGAGCAGAGAAAACAGATATTACACGCTGGGAAATTTTATGGATGCAATGGTGGACGGCAGGATATCGAAAATGAACAGCCAGCAGATACAGGCGTACAGGGAAATTTCAGCAAATCTTGATGGAACCTGTGGCGAAAAGGTTCATAAGGCGGTGAAAAAAACCATATAATAGTAGTTTTTAAGAACGGAGAGATACAAATGATTCAGGATAATCTGGAAAGGTTAAAGAGAGATGGTGTCCTTGAGAAGGATATAGTTTTGTGGGGGATTGGAAGACAGAGTATTGAAACCTATGAATGGATCCGCCAGAATTATGAAAGCGGCAAAATCATACGAGTGATTGATAATTTTAAAAATACCTTCACAAAAGAATGGCGGGGAATTCCTGTGAGCGGAGTAGATGGACTGGATGAGTTAGAAGCTGGAAGCTATGTAGTGCTTCTTGCTGTAAATTATGCAGATGCCATTCGAGTTCAGCTGGAGGCATATGGAATTATGCAGGTTTATAATCTGTATGATCTTGAAGAACAGCACAGTGGTAAAAATACAAGACCGGAATATCAGTTTTATGACAGAAGCAGGGGAAAGAAGAATCTGTGTTATATATTAGCAGGATATGAGCAAAAACTTTGGGAAAGTACACTGGAAAGAATTTTGTGTTTTCAAAGTGAAGAGTTTGATTATTGTATTGTATCATCTGGAAGATATGATGAAAACCTGAAACAATTGGCGAAGAGGGAAGGATGGTCTTATCTGTATTCAGAAACGAATCAGGTATGTGTTCTGCAAAATATTGTTATCGAGCTGCATCCTCTGGCAGAATATATAATCAAGATGGATGAGGATATGTTCATAGGAGCGGGTTTCTTTGAAGATATGTTAAATTCATATCACAGGATTGAAAGAACAGGTGAATATCGGATTGGATTCATAGTTCCTGTGATTCCGTTGAACTGCTGCGGATATGTAACGTATCTTGACAAAATCAGTAAGACAGCACAGTTTGAAGCGCAGTTTGGGAAGGCATACAGAAGTCGGTTTAGTGCGGTGTATGATCTGGTGGAAGCAGCGGAATTTCTGTGGGATACTATGGAATACTTTGACAGTATGGCAGAGTATTTCACAAAGTATAGAGGCAGAACAGAAATTCTGGGATGCTATTTTAATATTGGATGTATCATGTTTTCGCGTAAAAGGTGGCTGTTAATGGGAAAGTGGCCGGAAAATGCAGGCAGTACAGGCATGGGGGAGGATAAAGTCTATATTTATAAAGACAATATGGAGAAAGATATGCCTATATACGAAGCGCAGGGCATTCTTGTAGGACATTTTGCGTTTGGTGGTCAGAAACAGAGAATGAGACAGTATTATATAAATCATCGAGATAAATTTATTGTCAAAGGTTATTCAAAAGGTCAGATTAGAGAGTGCGAGGAGGATTATAATGGAACAAAAGCAGGATAGTGCGGGCTGCTGCATCCTTTCAGGCAAAGCACTGAAAGCCTTAGGCACTGGCGTCTACGAAGACCAGCACCAAAACAGAATCGAGTTCTCCTCTGACATCGAGGACGATATCGAGATTCGTCTTGCTGGCAGCGGCAACTACATAAAACTCGGCAAGATCGCCAGCATCAACGATTACAAAATCTCGGACAAGATGCGCAAGATCTGGCAGGTAGAGCTCGCCATGCTGGACAGAGTAGATGCAATTTGTAAAAAGCACGATATCCATTATTTTCTGCTTCATGGAACACTTCTTGGCGCTGTTCGCCATAAAGGCTTTATTCCATGGGATGATGATTTAGATATCGGTATGTTGCGCAGGGACTATGACAGATTTATGGAGATTGCGCCAAAGGAGTTGGAAGAGCCTTATTTTCTGCAAACGATGTGGACGGACCATAACTGCTTTTTTGGCGGTCTGGCAAAGCTTAGAAACAGCGAAACGGCAGGGATTACAGAGCGTGAGTTAGGACATAACTGCAATCTTGGCATCTGGATAGACATTCTGCCAGTGGATTACTGTATTGATGATGAAAAAAAGCTGGCTTCCAAGGAACGCAGGATAAAGCAGGTATGTCATTGGATGACTGCAAAAGTGTATGGAAATGAGCTCAAGCGACCAGACAACATTCCTTCCATACTTTATAAAATAATGACGCTTGTGTCATTTTTTATTCCATACCATCATCTATGTAAAAAACTCGATCGTGCAATGCGTCTCTATACAGTACCTTCAAAGAACATGGCAGTCTTTACCGGGGCGGGCAAGCACAGAATCTTAAATGCTGCTGATTTTAAGACAACTACTTTGCTGGAATTTGAGGGACGAAAAATTCCTGTCCCTGTCGGATATGAAAATTATCTTTTCATGACACTAGGCAGGGATTACATGAAGTTTCCGCCGCAGGAGGAGCGAAAGCCAAAACACACAGGCATTTACGACCCAGAGCATTCTTATAAGGAGTACATACAGAAGCTGACAGGCATGTTTGAGGGCTGCAAAGGGAAAAAAATTATTCTCTTTGGCTCTGGCATGATGTTTGAGGATTATATGAAAAAGTGGGGCAGCAGATACCGCCCGGTATTTTTGGTTGACAATGATGAGAATAAATGGGGGCGCTCAAGAATGGGCATAGAAATCAAATCGCCCAAAGCGCTTCTTGAAATATCAGCAGAAAAGCGGCATCTCATCATTTGCAGTTTTTATTATAAAGAGATCGAGAAGCAGCTACGAGAAATGGGAGTTACAGAGTATCGGATATATGTGCAAAAATTGGAGTGGATTGTTAGGGCAGAGGAATAAAGGCTTTAAATTGAGTGTGTAATTTCTGCTGATTGATGTACAAAAGGGAAGAACATCAGCCTCCTCCCTTTTTCCCGCGCACCCGATACTCCGAAGGTGACACCCCCTTCTGTTTCTTAAATATCCGGCTAAAATACAACGGATTGTCATACCCCACAATATTCCCAATCTCCGTCACATTATAATCAGTAGTCTCTAGGAGTACTTGTGCGTTGGCAATGCGTATGGACACGATATACTGCATCGGTGTCGTGCTGGCAAACTGCTTGAAGCAGCGGATAAACCAGCTCACGCTCATGCCTCTCGACGCAGCGTACTCCTCGATATTGATTTCTGTATTGTAGTTGTCATTAAAGTACTGTATTGCCTTTTCCATCTCTGAATCCAGATAGACATTCTTAATCTTATTTTTCGTGGTTAACTGGCGGTGTATCAAGATCAAAAGCTGCCGCAGCAATAGAGCCAGCATCTCCGGGTAATCGGATTGGTGGCGCTGCAATTCTAAGATCATCTGTTTGAAAATACGCGTGTATTCCAGCGAAGTTCCAGTGTTGATGACATGCATCTCATCTGTGATGCCGTAACCGCGCAGCATATTCTTGATATCACTTCCTGTAAAATGAACCCAGTAGACTTCTGTCTGGTCGATGCCAAAATATTCATATTTCTGAGGCTCTTTGGGGCGGTAGACCACCATATTTCCAGCATGTACCACAGTGTCTGTGCCATCATCATTGAAATAAAAATGTGCTTTCCCGGAGGCAACATATAAAATTTGAAAGTCGAGCCTGCCCTTGGGACGGTAGGTTGGCAGACGGGGATGCGTGTATAAATGGTATGTACCGCAACTGCCCACGATGAGCGGTTTGCTCTTGTCCATAAAATCAACGAGTGAATTATTTAAATAGGCTGAGTTAATGTACATCTGGTGTGCTCCTTTCGTGGAAAGTGTATCAAAAATATCTTTTGCATGGTTTTCATGTTTGTTTTATTGTATCATTATGTGCATGTTTTGTCTAATGTAGTTTATGGAAGTTTGAATTTTTATACACTATAATAGAAGCAGTACAATAGCCTTCGTCATAACGGTGTCCGAAGAACGTGGTGGAATCGGGAGGGCAGATAGGGGAATTGATCATAGGAGGAAGCACAATGATGATACCAAGATATTACTAAGATCTAAAAATGCTGCACGAAAATACAATGCCGCCGCGGGCGTACTATATTCCGGCTTCAGGGCAGGTGGATACGTTTGCCGGCAAGCGCGAGGCGTCTGACCGTATGCAGTTGTTAAATGGCAGATGGCAATTTCATTATTACAGCAGTGTCAATGCGCTCAAGGAGGCGTTTTATGCGCCAGAATATGACAGTTCTGGGGACAGTCTGATCAACGTTCCTAGTGCATGGCAGATGGAGGGATACGATAACCACCAGTACACGAATATCCGCTATCCGTTTCCGTTTGATCCGCCCTATGTACCGCAGGACAATCCCTGTGGCACCTATGTGTATAGTTTTGTGTATCATGGTGACTGGAAGGCACCCAAGGTTTACTTAAACTTTGAAGGTGTGGATTCTTGTTTTTATGTATGGCTGAATGGCAGTTATGTAGGCTATAGTCAGGTGTCCCATGCGACGAGTGAGTTTGATGTGACCAGTTTGATTTCAGAGGGAACAAACCGTCTGGCAGTGCTGGTGCTAAAGTGGTGCGACGGAAGTTATCTGGAAGATCAGGACAAATTTCGCATGAGTGGTATTTTCCGTGACGTATATTTATTAAAACGCCCAAAACAGGCGGTGCGGGATTATTTTGTCAAGACTGCGATTGGGACGGGAGTCAAGGAAGGCACAGCAGAGCTTTCAGTACAGCTTACATATTTTGATGAAGTCATTCCGACGCGGGCAAGCCTTTATAGCGCAGACGGCAAACTTGTGTCTGAGGCAACTGTGGAAGGGGCAGCGAATAAGAATATAGCAGAGGTCACTTTGGAAATCGCAAATCCGGTCTTGTGGAATACAGAAGCGCCTTATTTGTATAAGTTTGTGCTGGTGACGGAGGGAGAGACCATCACGGATACGGTGGGGATACGCGAGATTTATATCAAGGAGCAGTGTGTATTTCTGAATGGGAAGGCCATCAAATTCCGCGGCGTGAACAGGCATGATTCCGACCCGGTGACAGGTCCAGTAGTCAGTCTTGATCAGATGAAACTGGATTTGACACTGATGAAGCAGCATAATTTCAATGCAGTCCGCACGAGTCATTATCCTAACGCGCCTGTTTTTTACGAGCTTTGTGACAAATATGGTTTTTTGGTGATTGACGAGGCGGATATTGAGAGCCATGGCCCTTCGGAGATTTTTTATAAGGATTGCAGTGATGCCAACAAATTCCATCACTGGAACGAACCGATCGCAGACCATCCGGCATGGGAGGCCGCGATTTTAGACCGCGTGCAGCGCTGTGTGCACCGGGACAAGAACCGTCCCTGCGTGGTGATCTGGTCTATGGGAAATGAAAGTGCTTATGGCTGTAATTTCGAGTGGGCGCTGCGATGGACAAAGACGTTTGACAGCACGCGTCTGACGCATTATGAGAGCGCCAGATACCGCAGCAGGGACAAGCAGTATGATTATTCCAATCTGGATTTGTACAGCAGAATGTATCCCTCTTTGGAGGAGATTCGCACTTACTTGAAAAATGAGCCGCAGAAGCCGTTTCTTTTATGCGAATATTCTCATTCGATGGGCAATGGGCCGGGGGACTTTGAGGATTATTTTGAACTGATAGACCAGAATGCGCTTTTGTGCGGCGGATTTGTCTGGGAGTGGTGCGATCATGCGATCGCCTACAGAGAGACTGAAAATGGCAAGGTGGTATACCGTTACGGCGGAGATCACGGGGAGACAATCCATGATGGAAATTTCTGTGTAGATGGCTTGGTGTATCCTGACCGCACACCGCATACCGGGCTTTTGGAGTACAAAAATGTGCACCGCCCAGCCAGAGTTGTGTCGTTTGAACAGCGGACACAGGAGTTGAAAGTCAGAAATTATATGGAGTTTACAGACTTGGCGGTATATGTTGAGCTTCGGTACGAAGTCAACTGTGACGGTGTATGCGTGGAGGCGGGTGTGCTCATGCCATTTTCTGTAAAACCCGGTGAGACAGGCAGTACTTGCATGGATATTGCAGTGCCGCGTCAGGGGCGTTCTTATCTGAAAGTGTACTACCATATGAGGAAGGAGACAGAACTGGTTCCGGCGGGAACTCTTTTGGGATTTGATGAGGTGCTCCTAAACACGGAGGATTGCAGGAACCAGACAGCACTGCGGCTGATGGAATACACCAGAGCTGATGCAGAGAAAATAACAGTGTGGGAGACCAATACAGAGGTCTGCTGCGCAGGCGGGAATTTTACATATATATTGGATAAATGCACAGGACTTTTCTCGCAGCTTCATTACGCGGGAAAGGCATATCTGGATCGTCCGATGGAGCTTAATATCTGGCGTGCACCGACAGACAATGACATGTATTTGAAAAAAGAATGGAAGCGGGCGCGCTATGACCATGCATATACAAGGGCGTATGAGACGGTGGTCTGTCAGGCGGGCGAAAGTGTGATTATCAGCAGTGCGGCGGCTGTTTTGGCAGATGCTTTACAGCGCATGATGGAGGTGCAGATGACGTGGCGGATTGATCATAACGGCGGAATCAGTGCAGACCTTCTGGTGAAACGCAATATGGAATTTCCTGCCCTGCCGCGGTTTGGCATCCGTCTGTTTCTAAAGAAGGAGTTCGATGAAGTATCCTATTATGGTATGGGACCTATGGAGAGCTATTCAGACAAACACAGGGCAGCAAGCCACGGGATGTACCGCGCCAAGGTGACAGAGCTGCATGAGCCGTATATCCG
>OFHA01000988.1_pt1 | contig 22047 bp, 18 predicted proteins | sample 1521891 | NCBI WGS metagenome assembly OFHA01 (sample SAMEA3504089, study PRJEB24116) | mouse gut metagenome | biome: mouse gut; feature: mouse-associated habitat; material: faeces | place: Denmark | collected 2011
ATGGTGGCGGATACGCCCTGCCTCACACATGCCGCTCGCGGAGATAATCACCTTTGGCGTCATGTCAAAGTTGATTTCCTTAGATTCCTCACTCGTGATGGCAAGTTTCAGTCCCGGGAAATTCAAGGGATTGATGCCCTTGTTCACAAGTTCCATCGCCTCCTCGTCAAAGCAGGTGTAGATATTTTTCTGAAAAACGCCTGTCGCCTCCACAGCGAGCGGGCTGTCCACGTACACCTCGAAGCGCGGAAAATTCGGAATCATGTTATCTGCCTTGATTTTTCGAAGGAAATACAAAATCTCCTGTGTCCTGCCCACCGCAAAAGACGGAATGACCACGTTGCCGCCCTTTGCAAAGGTTTTGTTAATCACCTCCGCAAGATCGGACACATACCCTTCTTTTTGCTTGGCGTGATACCGGTCTCCATAAGTGGCTTCCATGACCACATAATCCGCCTCTTTCGTGTAGATAGGGTCCTTGATGAGCGGCTGGTTCTTGTTGCCGATATCGCCCGAGAATACAATCTTTTTCGTCACGCCGTCCTCTGTCAGCCAGACTTCAATGCTGGCAGAGCCAAGCAGATGACCGACATCGGTAAACCGTATTCTGATGCCGTCGCTGATTTCAATCGTCTGATTATAGGCACAGGAAACGATATTTCTGATCACACCGTCCGCGTCCTCCATAGTGTATGCCGGCTCGACCAGCTCTAGCCCAGAATGCCGCTTTGCCTTTCTGTTTTTCCACTCTGCCTCCTGCATCTGGATATGCGCACAGTCGCGCAGCATGATGGAACACAAACCGGCGGAAGCCTCCGTCGTAAAAACCTGTCCGCGAAAGCCCCGCGCATACAATAATGGCAGATTTCCCGAATGGTCCACATGCGCATGTGTCAGAAACACATAGTCGATCTGCGCTTCGTCCACGGGCATCTCACAGCACTCAAAGGGATTAGAACCCTGCTGCATACCGCAGTCCACGAGCATATTTTTGCCGCATGCCTGCATGAAATGACAGCTTCCTGTCACCTGATGGTCTGCTCCTACAAAGGTAAGTTTCATACAAATTCCTCCTTTATACTTAAATTTTCCGAACACTATTTAATTTTATTTTATCATATTTTCATTATTTTGACCAATTTTTCTTCAAAAAAATAATGTAAAAATCACTAATTATTTCATTCTCTTTTTTCTGTGATGTGATATGATACATATAGACACGCTTGCACAGTGCCGGGTGCATTCCAGAAGCACAATAGTACAACAATAAAACAAAACCGGCGCAGAAAAGAGGGACGAATGAAATTCAGTAACGGCTGCTGGCTTCAGCAGGAGGGCTGTGAATGCTTTGCACCACAGCAGGCATATTTTACAAAAGCAGAGGCAGACAAAGTGATAATCTGCGCACCGACTATCCCCATCAATCACAGGGGAGACACCCTCGGCGGCATCAATCTGACGCTGATTATCACTGCTCCAATGGAGGAGGTTCTCCGCGTGCAGACCTATCATCATCTCGGCGCAGTAAACGCGTATCCCGCCTTTGAAATCAACGCTGGCGCCAAACCGCTCAAAACCGATGAAAATGATGAGCGCATTATTATTTACAGTGGTTCTCTCGCGCTTGAGATTGGCAAAAAACACTGGTATATGCGCTACACCCGAAATGGGAAGCTGGTCACGGAATCCAAGGCAAAAGACCTTGCCCTGATGAAAACAGACTGGAAGGGGCTTGCCTACGACAGAGGCGACTACCGGGACACCTATATGCGCCAGCAGCTCGGCATCGGTGTAGATGAGAAACTATACGGTCTCGGCGAGCGCTTCACCCCATTTGTCAAAAACGGTCAGAGCATCAAAATCTGGAACGCTGACGGAGGGACAAGCACCGAACAGTGCTATAAAAATATTCCTTTTTATATCTCCAATAAAGGCTATGGCGTCTTTGTCAACCACCCGGAGAATGTCGAGTTTGAAATTGGCACGGAGATGGTCACAAAAGCAGAATTTTCCGTGGAGGGAACGTATCTTGACTACTTCCTGATCAACGGACCTGAAATGAAAGATGTGCTGCGGCGCTATACAGATCTCACTGGCAAACCGGGACTGCCCGCGCCGTGGACCTTCGGATTGTGGTTGTCTACCTCCTTTACGACAAACTACGATGAAGAGACGGTCATGAGCTTTGTCGATGGTATGTTAGCGCGGGGGATTCCTCTTAGGACTTTCCATTTTGACTGCTTTTGGATGAAAGAATTTCACTGGAGTGACTTCTTGTGGGACAGCCGGGTGTTCCCCGATCCCGCAGGAATGCTCAAACGTATCAAGGAGAAAGGGCTAAACATTTGTGTGTGGATAAACTCTTACATTGGACAAGAGTCTGTCCTTTTCAGAGAAGGTATGGAAAAAGGCTATTTTATCAAGCGTCCAAATGGCCAGGTCTGGCAGTGGGATATGTGGCAGCCGGGAATGGCAATCGTAGACTTTACAAATCCCGGTGCATGGAAATGGTTTCAGGACAAACTCGAGGTGCTTCTTGACATGGGCGTAGACTGCTTTAAGACAGACTTTGGCGAGAGAATCCCTACCGACGTCGTATACTATGACCGATCTGACCCAAAAAAGATGCACAACTACTACACGTATCTCTATAACAAATGTGTGTACGAGCTTCTGGAGCGAAAGCTCGGAAAGGGACAGGCAGTGCTCTTTGCCCGCTCTGCCACCGTCGGCGGCCAGAAATTCCCTGTCCACTGGGGCGGCGACTGCTGGTCGGACTATGAGTCCATGGAGGAGAGTCTGCGCGGCGGTCTGTCACTATGCATGTCCGGCTTTGGCTTCTGGGCGCACGACATCGGCGGCTTCGAGCACACCTCCACGGCAGATGTCTATAAGCGCTGGGTGGCTTTCGGCCTTCTGTCCTCCCACAGCCGTCTCCATGGCAGCACTTCCTACAGGGTACCCTGGGTCTATGATGAGGAGGCGGTGGATGTGTGTCGGTTCTTCACCCGGCAGAAAGCCCGGCTGATGCCCTATTTGTATGAGACATCTGTCTATACCAGCCGTACCGGCATCCCCACCATGCGCAGTATGGTGCTGGAGTATACCTCCGACAAAAACTGCAGTTATCTGGATAAACAGTATATGCTGGGCGACAGCCTGTTAGTGGCGCCCATCTTCAATGAGGAAGGCGTGGGCGAGTACTATCTGCCCCAGGGTACATGGACGGATTTCCTCACCGGAGAGGTGCAGGAGGGCGGCAGATGGTACAGCGCCAGGTATGATTATCTGAGCCTGCCCATGATGGTGAAGGAAGGCTCCGTCATTGCTCTGGGTTCCCGGGACGACAGGCCGGATTATGACTATGCCGACGGCGTGGAACTGCGGTTGTATGAACTGCATAATGGCTGCCGCGCGGAGCGGACCGTTTACGGTATGGACAACCGGGCGGAACTGACGATCCGGGCTTCCCGTCATGCGGGAGCCGTCACCCTGGACGTGGAGGCCTCCAAACCTTATACGGTGCGGTTGGTGAATGTACAGGCCGTCTCCGCCGAGGGTGCGGACATCCGTGTGGAGGACAGCGACACTCTGGTGACGCCAAGGGCAGCGCATATGGTGGTGAACTGCTAAAGAGCGTAGATCGGAATTTTTCAGGTTATGGAAATATATACAGGGGGATGCTACGATTATGCGGCATCCCCCTTTGGTCTGTTTTGCAGGGATTAGTCTGTAAGAGTTTTCTGATTTTTATTGACAACCCGCTATTAAAACCATATAATGGTTTCAATGGAAGAAAAATCTTCTCTGTGAAATTCTGTGCCCTGTCTGATCAGGGTGATTGATCGGGAGCAGTGCTGTCTCCCCGATTCCGGCGCTTTCAGCCTTATTTCACACAAATTTTAAAAAGATGGTTGAATACGGCTTCGGGGCGATATTTGTCCGGCGGCGTTATTTTGGCCGGAAAGGGGTATAGGACTTTCAGCGTCTTCGTCCGGAGACAGAACAGGTAATCGCCAGGCATCTGCATATAGGAATGCTGGTTCACAAGATGGAAAAGGAGGGATGGTCCATGTGTAAAGCGTTTGACGATTTGATGAAGGAAGAACGGCGGGAGGGAAGAAAAGAAGGCAAAAGAGTTGGAAAAAGAGAGGGGAAGAAAGAGGGGAAAAGAGAAGAAAAATTCCGAATCATTCGGAAAATGGCAAAGGAAGGATTGGAGGAGGGGTTAATCTGCAGAATCACAGGCTGTACCAAAGAGGAATTGGCGGCGGCAGGCAGATAGAAAGCATTAAAGCAATACCTGCTTTCATGAATTTTCTGTGAAATGGTTTACAATTTTCGAAAAAAAAGGTATGATATTAATTTAGAGCGGCCTGTGCGTCCAATGGCGGGCCATGAGAGGAGAAAACCTATGAAATTCAGCGATATGCCCTATGAACGGGTAGACTTCGAAAAAGTGGGACAAGAACTCTCCGGTCTGATCCGGGAACTGGGAGAGGCAAAGAACGGCGAGGAGCAGTTTGCCGTGCATCAGCGCTATTATGCGTTGACAGACCATGTGTACACTCTGATGACCATCGGTCATATTCGTCATGATATCAATACAGTGGACGAATTTTATGAAAAAGAGCGCAAATACTACGATGAGATGCAGCCTGTTTTCCAGAACCAGGTGCTGGAATATATGCAAAAGCTGTATGAATCCCCCTACCGGGATTATCTGGAGAGCAAAATCGGCCCGGTAGCCTTTAAAAATATGGAAATAGCCATGAAAGCCTTTGATGAGAGGGTCATTGCCCTGTCTCAGGAGGAGAACGCGCTGACCACGGAATATGACCAGTTGATTGCCAGCGCCAAAATTCCCTTTGACGGCAAGGAATTGAACCTGTCTCTGCTGCGTCCCTATCTGGTGAGCCCGGATCGGGAGATCCGCAGGCAGGCATGGCAGAAAAAGACGGAGTTCTTTTTGGAGAATGCCGAAAAGCTGGATGAGATTTACGATAAGCTGGTGAAGAACCGCACGGCCCAGGCCAAAGCCATGGGCTATGAGAACTATCTGGAACTGGGGTATTACCGCATGGGCCGCAACTGCTACGGGCAGAAGGAAGTGGAGAACTTCCGCAGGCAGATCAAGCAGTATTTTGTTCCCTTTGCGGAAAAGCTGCACCAGCGCCGCAGAAAGCGCCTAGGCCTGGAGAAACTGAGTTATATCGACCAGGCCGTGTATTTCCTCCAGGGCAATCCGGCCCCTGTGGGCACGCCGGAGGAAATTATGGCGGCGGGCCAGAAGATGTACAGGGAACTCTCTGCGGAGACCGGAGAATTCTTTGATTTTATGATGGAGAATCAGCTTTTTGACGTGCTGGGGCGGAAAAACAAGCGGGCAGGCGGCTATATGACCTATATGCAGGATTACCATTCTCCCTTTATCTTTGCCAACTTCAACGGCACCAGCGGCGATGTGGATGTGATTACCCATGAATGCGGGCATGCCTTCCAGGGCTATCTTTCCGGACAGGATCCCATCCGCGAGCATAGCGACATTACCATGGAGACTGCGGAGATCCACTCCATGTCCATGGAATTTATCACGGAGAACTGGATGGACTTGTTCTTTGGTGACAGAAAGCAGGATTATATTGACATGCATCTGGAGGATTCGGCTATCTTTATCCCCTATGGCTGCATGGTGGACGAGTTCCAGCATATTGTCTATGAGAACCCGGATATGACCCCGGCCCAGCGCCATACGGCCTGGCTGCAGTTGGAGGCGGAGTACAGGCCCCATATGGATTATGAGGACAATCCCTTCTTTGGCAAGGGCGGCCTCTGGCAGCAGCAGTTACACATCTACAATGCGCCGCTGTACTATATCGACTACTGCCTGGCCCAGACCTGCGCCCTGCAGTACAAAATCCGGAAGGACAGGGACTTCAGAGAGGCATGGGATTCCTATCTGCGGCTTTGCAAACTGTCGGCCAGCGATTTCTTTACCAATATGATCCCTGCCGTGGGACTGGAGAGTCCGTTTGAGGAAGGCTGTATAGAGCATCTGGTGGAGAGCCTGGAAGCATCGCTCTGAGAATATGGAAAGCAGGAGAAATGCGGAACTTTGAATAGTAGTAGAAAGGAACGGAGAAATGTCTAAGAATAAAGCACAGCAGGAGGCTCCCCAAAAGGAGTCCAGGGTCATGACCAAATATGACCGCAAGATGCAGGCTTATCAGGAACAGGAGAGGAAGGAGAGGGCCCAGAAGCAGCGGGCCAATGTGATCGGCGTAGTCGTTGTGCTGGCGGTGGCGGCTCTTGTGCTGTCCTTCCCCATTCGAAACTATCTGGCGGTGAACGGCGCATATATTACCGTGGGCGGCGAGAAAGTGAACAAGGTGGAATTTGATTACAATTACGCCATGGCCCGGACCAATTTCCTTGCGCAGAACAGCTATTATCTGTCCATGATGGGCATGGATGCCAGTAATATTGACAACCAGATGTATTCCACGGATCTGACATTCCGCGACTATTTCGAACAGCTGGCCGTGGCGAATATCAAGAATACCAAGGCCTTGAAGGCGGAGGCCCAGGCAGCAGGCTTCTCCTACGATACGGATCAGGAGTACCGGGAGATGATGGAGGAATTGAAGGAGGGGGCCGGAGGCACTTCCCTGAATAAATACCTGAAGAGCCTGTTTGGCGGCTATGCCACCGAAGCCCGTCTGGAGAAACCCATCCGGGAGGGGATTCTGACCAATGCCTATTATGAGCAGGTGGCGGATGCCTCCGCTCCTTCCGAGACGGAAATCAACAGCTATTATGAAGAACATAAGGAAAATTATGATGTGGTGGATTACCATATGACCATTGTGGAGGCGGAACTGCCTACCCAGGCGCCGGACGGAAGTCCTACCCTGGATGAAGAGGGCAACGAGGTGGCATACCAGCCCACTGAGGAAGAGATTGCCGCTGCCATGGACGAGGCCAAAAAGACGGCGGATACCAAGGAGGCCACGGTTCTGGCCGAGGGCGAATCCCATGAGGCCCAGAGCCGCAGCGCAACCAATTATCTGCTGAGCGACTGGCTGTTTGACCAGGCCAGGGCCAAGGGGGACACCATCGTGGTGGCGGATACCACCAACCATCGTTATCTGGTGGCGGGCTTTGACCAGAGATACCGGGTGGAGACCCCTACAGTGAATCTCCGGGCCATTATGACGCAGCCCGGGGAAGGTTCCTCTGTCAATGCCCAGAGCATACTGGAGGAGTGGAAAAACGGGCCTGCCACCGAGGAAAGTTTTATCGAACTGTGCAAAAAATATGACGAGAACGGAGCCAAAGAAGGTCTGTACGAGGGCGTGGCCACCAACAGTATGAGCGATGAGATGAACGCCTGGATGGCCGATCCCGCCCGTCAGGCAGGAGACACCGGCGCCTTTACAGAGCCGGAGGGCGCCAACTATGTGCTCTATTATATGGGGCTCAATGACCCGGTATGGAAGATGAGTATCCGTGACTTGCTGCTCAGTCAGGCCATGACGGAATATCTGGAGGGCATCAGCCAGTCCGTGACGCTGGAGGATCCCAAAGGCAACCTGAACTATCTGAAGGTGGAAGCTGCCGCGTCCGAAGCGGCCGCCGGGGAATCAGAGAGCGGGGAGAACCAGGAGGATACGCCGGAGAGCCAGTCCGATTCTTCCGGGGAGGAATCGACGGAAGAATCTTCGGAAGATGTGGGTTGAGAGACCCGGTACACTGGCGGGAAAGGAATCCCGGCAGCACAATCAGTCAGGATGACAACAGGATCAGCGGCAGAGGGCATTCCCTCCTGTCGCTGAAACCGATTTACAGGAGGTTCCATGGAGAAAAAAGTGTTGGTGCTGGACATTGACGGCACATTGACCAATTCCAAAAAGGAGATTACGGACAAAACCAGGCATGCCATATGGGACGCGGTTTTGAGGGGACACAAGGTTATGCTGGCTTCCGGCAGGCCCACGCCCGGTATGCGCCGCTATGAGGAGGAACTGGAACTGGCCCGTTACGGCGGATATCTGCTGTCCTTCAACGGCGCCCGCATCGTGGAATGCCGCACCGGAGAAGTGATCTACCAGAGTACTTTGTCTCCGGGCCTGGTGCCGGGGCTGTACCGCTATGCCAGAGAACGCCGTATGGGCCTGGTCACTTACCTGGGGGATACGGTGATTTCCGCCTTTGAACCCGATGAATACGTATTGCTTGAGGCCAGGATCAACGGCCTGCCTGTCCGGGTGGTGGAGAACTTTCCCGGGTTCGTGGACTTTGATATCCAGAAATGCCTTATGACTGCACCGGGGGAACAGGCGGCGGTCTACGAGAAAGAACTGCAGGATAAATATGAACGTGAGGCCAGCATTTATCGTTCCGAACCCTTTTTTGTGGAAGTCATGCCCAGAGGCGTCAGCAAGGCCAGCTCCATTGAGCAGATGCTGCCTGTGCTGGGCGTAGACAGAGAACATGTGATTTGCTGCGGGGACGGATTTAACGATATTTCCATGATCCGCTATGCGGGGCTGGGAGTGGCCATGGCCAACGCCCAGGATGCCGTGAAAGAAGCCGCGGATTATATCACCGCCAGCAATGATGAGGACGGCATTGTGCAGGTTATAGAGAAATTTATGTAATATGAATCCTGTCCGGGCGGGGATCAGGGAATTTTACGATAGATGGAGAGTGATATGGTAATAAATCTGCCGGAAAAAGTAAAATATATTATAGACAGAATTACGGAAGCGGGCTACGAGGCTTATGCGGTGGGGGGATGCGTCCGCGACAGCATTCTGGGCAGAGAGCCGGATGACTGGGATATCACCACGTCTGCCAAACCCCAACAGATTAAGGCATTGTTCCGCCGCACGGTGGATACGGGTATTGCTCACGGCACGGTTACGGTAATGCTGGATCGGGAGGGCTATGAAGTAACTACCTATCGCATAGACGGAGAGTACGAAGATCACAGGCATCCCCGGGAAGTGGTGTTTACTTCCCAGCTGGTGGAGGATCTGCGGCGCAGGGATTTCACCATAAACGCCATGGCTTACAATGAGAGCGCCGGGCTGGTGGACGCTTTTGACGGCATGGGGGATATCCGGCGGGGGATGATCCGCTGTGTGGGCTGTGCCCGGGAGCGGTTTACCGAGGACGCCCTGCGCATCCTCCGGGCCCTCCGTTTTTCGGCCCAGTTGGGCTATGAGATCCAGGAAGATACCGGGGAGGCCATAAGGGAACTGGCTCCCAGTTTGGCAGCCATCAGCGCGGAGCGGATACAGACGGAACTGGTAAAACTCCTGCTCTCCCACCATCCGGATTACCTGCGTCAGGCATATGACATGGGTGTCACAGCGGTGATTCTGCCGGAATTGGACTGCTGTATGAAAACGCCTCAGAACCATCCCCATCACTGCTATACCGTGGGAGAGCATATTCTTCACAGCCTTTTGGAGGTGCCCGCCGCCAGGGATCTGCGGCTGGCCATGCTGCTCCACGACATCGGCAAGCCCCATACCCTGGAGACGGATTTCCGGGGGATCACCCATTTCCACGGGCATCCCACCGTCAGCGCCGGGATGGCGGAGGAAATTCTGCGGCGGCTCAGGTTTGACAATGAAACGATTGTCACAGTCCGCCGTCTGGTGGAATTCCATGACTATGGCAACAATGTGGAACTTACGCCCGTGATTGTGCGCCGGGCCATGAATCGGATCGGTGAGGATATCTTTTCCAAATTCCTTCTGGTCAAGCGGGCGGACATCATGGCCCAGAGCCTGTATCGACGCCGGGAGAAGCTGGAAGCGGTGGAAGCCTGGGACAGGCAGTACCGGGAAATCCTGGCCAGGCGGCAATGTGTGTCTCTGAAGGATCTGGCGCTGAGGGGCAGGGACCTGATCGCCGCAGGCATGAAGCCGGGTCCGGAACTGGGCGCGGTACTGCAGCAGATGCTGGAGCATGTGCTGGAAGAGCCGGAGGACAATACCAGGGAAAAGCTGTCGGAGATTTTCCTGAAAGTAACATAAGTTCTAAAGGGCTCTCATAAGATAGGATAGGGCCGGGCAGAGATGCGCCGGAACTGCATGTTTTATGGGAGGTAAGGGACGTGAATGATAGGGCGGTGGCTTTGCTGGAGCAATATGACGTGGAGGTCCTGAGAACCAGAAAGGGCAGAGGCGTAATCCTGTGCGACACGGATAAAGGCTTGCTGGTATTTAAGGAATATGAGGGCAATGAGGCGAAGCTGGCGCTGGTTGACAGGCTGCTGTCCCAGATCAGGGAGCAGGGCAGGGTGTCTGCGGAGGAACTGGTCCCCACCAGAGAGGGCGCACTGTGCGTCCGGGAGAATGACGGGACTGCCTATATTCTCAAAACCTGTGCGGACGGCCGGGAATGCAATATTTTTGACCGGGGGGAATGCCAGGAGGCAGTGCGTACTTTGGCCCGGCTGCATCAGTGCATGGTGCTGGAACCCGGGGAGGGATGCCCTGTGCCGGCACAGTTTTCCCCGCTCCAGGAATATGAGAAGCATAACCGGGAACTGGTAAAGGTGCAGAGATTCCTGCGCAAAAAGAGCCAGAAAACCGGGTTTGAATACAGTCTTCTGGGCTGCATGGACTATTTTATCGAACAGGCCGGGGAAATAACGGAGAACTGGCGCGCCTATGAGGAGCGCATGCCCGGAGGGCAGGAAGAGTACGCTTTCTGCCATGGGGATTACCAGTACCATAACATTCTCTGGGGCGGCCAGGGCATGTATATCGTAAACTTTGAGAAATGTCTCCGGGACCGACAGATCCGGGATTTGTATCTGCTGATGCGCAAACTTCTGGAAAAGACCGACTGGCCTGTGGCCCTGGGACGGGAACTTATGACGGCGTATGAGAAGGCGGCATCGGTGAGCGCTTATGCCTATATAGACCTGTATTACCGCCTGGCTTACCCGGAAAAGTTCTGGAAGATCGTTAATTTTTATTACAATTCCGGAAAAGCGTGGATCCCGCAGCGCAACCAGGAGAAGCTGGATAAGCTGCTGGCCCAGGAGCAACAAAAAAAGAACTTCCTGGAAACTGTGTTTCAGATATAGGATGTAGGAAAAGAGGTAAAGATGGCAGAGAGACGAAAGAGGACAGTCATGGGAATGTTTGCGCTGACGGGCATGCTGGGGCTGCTGACAGCCTGCGGCATGATGCCCGGCGGCCAGGCGGGAAGGCCTGCGCCTTCCGTTCCCCAGGAGCAGGGCACAGGCTTTGTTCCGGCGGGTCCCCATAGTTACGACTCCAAAGACACGGCAGTACTGGTAAAAAAAGACGGCAAGGAGGGTACGGTGACATTGCTGAACCTGGACCTGGGCCGCACTTACACACTGGCGGTGGAGGGCACCAGCGATTTGTATGACAAATATGGGGAGGCGGTATCCCTGGAACAGATCGGGATAGGAGATATTGTGGACGTGACCTTTCTGCGTTCCAAGAAGAGGCTGAACACCATGCAGGTCAGTCCTTCGTCCTGGGTCTATGCCGATGCCTCCCGCTATGAAATCGACCTGCGGCGGGGAGAAGTGACCATCGGGGAGGATGTGTACAAACTCACCGACGATACCATCTATCTGTCCCAGGGCATGCGGATAGAGGCCATGGAACTGAACCCCGTGGATGTGCTGACTTTCAAGGGCATCGGCAGCAGTATTCTCAGCATCCAGGTGGAGAAGGGACATGGCTATCTGCGTCTGCAAAATGAGGAGAAATTCATCGACGGCTATATGGAGATCGGCCAGTCCAGCATCCGCAGAATTGCGGAGGACATGCTGCTGACAGTGCCGGAGGGCCATTATCAGGTCAAGGTGAGCAAAAGGGGCGGGGGAGGCACCAAGGAAGTGACCATCCGCCGGGGTGAGGAGGCCACGCTGGACATCGGGGATCTGGAAGTACCGGAGGTGGAGTACGGTACCATCGTGTTCACCCTGGAACCCGCCCAGGCCAAACTGTATATTGATGGGGAAAAAGCGGATCCTTCCGCCCCTGTGAATCTGGAGTACGGCATTCACCAACTGATGGTCAGGGCTAACGGTTACCAGACCATGACCACTTATATAAAGGTAGCCCAACCCTCGGGGGGCCTGGATATCACGCTGGATCCCGTGGACGTGGATGATGAAAATGACAAGCAGGAAGAGAAGGACAAGCTGGCCCAGTACAAGGTATTTGTGGATGCTCCCGCGTTTGCGGAGGTCTATCTGGACGGCAACTATGTGGGAATCGCGCCCACCAGCTTTGCCAAAAGCGAAGGAAGCCATATTATCACCCTGCGCCGCAGCGGCTGCGAGACCAGGAGCTACACCGTTTCCATTGACAATGAGTATAAGGATGTGACCTTCTCCTTTGCCGAATTGGTCTCTGGCGTCAGCACCGAAAATACGGTCACTCCCCCCCCTTCTGCCACCCCCACACCCGGGCCTGACGGGGCGCCGTAAACAGGGCAGAATTCATTGTTTTTATGAAAAATCCTTGACAAACAGGGGAAAAGCAGATATAAATATATGTAGACGTTTCGCATATGAAGAATCTGTCAAAAACAATAACAGAATACTCAATAGAGGAGGAATTTCGACATGAACAAAACAGAATTGGTAGCAGCTATGGCGGAAGAAGCTGGCCTGTCCAAGAAGGACGCAGAGAAGGCACTGAAGGCGTTTACCGATGTTGTAGAGGCTGAATTAAAGAATGGCGGTAAGGTGCAGTTAGTAGGTTTCGGCACCTTTGAAGTATCTGAGAGAAGCGCAAGAGAAGGCAGGAATCCCCAGAGCGGCAAGCCCATGAAGATTGCCGCATCCAAGGCTCCCAAGTTCAAGGCCGGCAAGGCTTTAAAGGATTCTTTAAACAAGTAGGATAAAGTACGCGAGAGAACCTAGCGATAGGTTCTCTTTTAAATTCAGGAGACTGTTATGAGACTGGACAAATATCTGAAAGTATCCCGGCTGATCAAGCGCCGGACCGTGGCGAATGAAGCCTGCGATGCCGGGAGAGTAATGATTAATGACAAACCGGCCAAGGCTTCCTCCACCGTTAAGGCCGGGGACGTGATTACCATTTCCTTTGGCAACAAGGATGTGAAAGTGGAAGTACTGGACGTGCAGGAGACGGTAAAGAAAGACGAGGCCAAAGAACTTTTCCGCTATCTGTAAGCCGGTATTAAACGGCTCTGCGGACATCGCAGGCATATTTCTCCCTTCTGCTTCATATATTTATAGGGAATCGCAGATGGGGAGGAGGGCCCTATGGAGGACCTAAATACTGCCGGAGGGCGCACGCACAAGGTGGCGATGAACAACCGCAGGACATGCGGCATCACCGGCGTAAACGATGTTCTGTCCTTTGACGTGCATGAAATCCTTTTGGAGACGGAACAGGGCATGCTCATGATCAAGGGCCAGGAACTGCATGTGAGCAGGCTGATGCTGGACAAAGGCGAAGTGGACATTGACGGCAGGATCGACAGCTTCACTTATTCGGACGTGGCGGGCGGAGCCCCGGGCAAATCGGAATCCCTGCTTTCCAGGCTGTTTCGGTAGGACAGGGGGAGCCGGACGATGTCTGAGGAAAATGTATTTTTGCTGTACGCCTTTGCCTCCGGAATCCTGATTACCTTCGTCTATGACATCCTGCGGATTTGGCGGAGGGTGCTGCCCCACAGGGGGCTGCTGGTATCCCTGGAGGATTTGGCTTTCTGGATTTTTTGTGCTCTGTACATTTTTCAGCTGATGCACCGGGAGAGCAACGGCAGCCTGCGGTGGTTTGCGGTGATGGGGGCTCTGGCGGGCATGTTTTTGTACAAGAAGACAGTGGGCAGATTTCTGGTCCGCTATCTGTCCATGGCCCTGTGCCATGTGCGGGATCTGCTGTGCCGCATTATGGGTTTTTGCCTGCGCCCTGTGGGAAAAGCGGGCCATGCGGCGGGCGGCGCACTGGGGCGCCTGTTGAAAAAGACCCGGTCATATTGTAAAAACAGGTTGAAATATTATGGAAAACTACTTAAAATAAAAATCAGGAAGCAATAGGACAGGGATCCGGGAGGAAATTATGGCGGAAAAGCGGACCAGAAGAAAAAAAGCGGCATATCGCAAAAAGGTACAGAACCGTTTCAGCATGTTTCTGGTAATGCTTGCTCTGCTGATGATCCTGGTGGCAGTGTACGCCAGCAGCATAAAGCTGCAGGAGAGGCTGGACACGCTGGAGACTCAGTCTGTTGCTCTGCAGGCACAGATTGACGCAGAGAAACAGCGGGCGGAGGAGATTGAACTTCTTCGAAAACGCTCTCAGACCAAGGAGTACTATGAGGAAATTGCCAAGGAAAAGTTGGGCCTGGTCAATGGAGACGAGATTGTTTTCAAGGCTGAGTAAGAACGGAATTTGGGGAAACAGGAAGGGGCTTTGGCGTATGCCGAAGCCCTTTTAGCAATATCAAACCAGTAAATGACAAGATACGAGAAGCCTTTCGGGCGCGGATATGCTATCATAAATTTATACAGCATTGCCTCAGGGGCGGCGGGACGGGCGTTACGGGGCTGCAGGAAGCATGACTATTGTATTTAGAAAGGATGTAGCGATATGCGTAAGAGATGGCAAAGAACATTGGTTGCTGCGCTGACGGCAGGACTGGTACCGGCGGCGGGCCTGGCCTGCAGCGGCTGCTGCCTGGCGGCGGAGCCGGGCCCTAATCTGGTAAAGTGCCCGGATTTTGCAGAAGGGGAGGACATTTCTCCGTGGTACAGGGATCGGGGGAACGCCACCATCACCGCCGAGGCAGGCGCCGAGCCTGTCTATGGAGACGTGGCCAGTTATGGCAAGATCACCGGCCGGACCACCAATTATGAATGTTTTTCCCAGGACGTAACGGGTCTGGTGGAGAAGGACAAGGATTATGTGTACAGCTTCTATGTGATGCTGGACGCCGCCGATTATGGGGATGCCCCCTCCCAGCAGCGCTGCGTGGAGATCTCCCCCTATATCACGGCGGACGGTAATACGGTTTACAGCCAGGGATGCAGCGGTACGGTGAGCCAGGTGCTGGAACCGGGGGTTTGGACCCATTTCACAGGGACATATACTCCCACCTGGTCGGGAGAATTGGAACAGGTGGTAATCAGGATCCTGGAGCAGGGGACCGAATACGGGCAAGGGGAAGGCGTGATGGGTACATATTATATGACGGGTATGGAACTCAGAGCACAGGAAGCGCAGGTAAGCGTGATCCAGACGGATGTGCCCCGGCTGCGGGACGCAGTGCCCGGGGAGCTGGGCGAAGCATTTACCATAGGGACTTCCATCGTCAATTCCGATCTGAAGGATGGGGATACCATGGCGCTTGTGACCAGGCATTTCAATGCCATTACCCTGGGCAATGAGTTAAAGCCCGATGCCATGTTCGGCTACAGCAACCAGAAATGCCCCGGCACGGAGACGGTCACATTGAACGGGGAATCCCTGGAAGTTCCCAAGATGGATTACAGCCGGGCCGAGAGGACATTGGACGCCATATACGACTGGAACCAGAACCATCCGGATGATCTTATCAAGGTGCGGGGCCATGTGCTGGTATGGCATTCCCAGACGCCGGAGTGGTGGTTCCATGAGGACTATGATCCGGATAAGCCCTATGCGGATACCGATACCATGAACCGCCGCCTGGAATGGTATATCAAGACCATGGCGGAACATTTCACCGGCCAGGACAGCAAGTACCATGGTATGTTTTACGGCTGGGACGTGGTCAATGAGGCTGTCAGCGACGGCGTTTCCCGTTACCGCAATGCTGCGGAGAACAGCAGCTGGTGGGCTGTGTACCAGAGCAATGAATTTATCATCAACGCGTTCCGCTACGCCAATCAGTATATGGACCCGGCAGTGGAACTGTACTACAATGATTATAACGAATGGTTTACCGCCAAGAGGGCCGGGATCGTGCAGCTGCTGAAAGATGTGCAGGAAGCCGAGGGAACCCGGATTGACGGTATGGGTATGCAGGGACATTATCAGACCGTGGGCAGCCCCACCATGGAGGAATTTGCCAAGGCGGCCAGAGCTTATGCGGCCGTAGTGGGACAGGTGCAGATCACGGAACTGGACATGAAGGCCAGCAGCAATTATGACGGCACAGAGGCCACCCGGGAGGCAGAGTTTGCCACCCAGGGCCTGCGCTACAGGGAATTGTACGAAACGGTGAAGAGCCTGCGGGAAGAGGGGGTGAACATCTCCAATATTACCCTGTGGGGGGTTGTGGACAAGAACTCCTGGCTTCAGACCTTCAACGCCGTGGGAGGCGCGGCGGACGGCAAGAACAAACAGTGCCCTCTGCTGTTTGACGATGATTATCAGGTAAAACCCGCTTACTGGGCCTTTGTGGACGGCAGCAGGCTGGAAGCGGCAGAGGAAAAGCCGGAGGAGAGTGAAGAAATGCCAGCAGATCCGGCGGAGACCACATCCGCAGCGGAGGATCCGGCGGAAGAATCCAGCGCGGAGAGCCCGGCTTCGGATACCCAGAGCCAGGTTCAGGAAAATGCTTCCGTCCAGTCCCGTGAGCCTGACACTTCGGCTTCCGGGGGAAGCAGGGTGGGATTGTACGCTGCATTGGCGGCGGTCTGCGTGGTTCTGGCGGCAGGCGCGGTGGGATTTGTTCTGGTCCGCAGAAAAAAGGATAAGAAATAAGGGATGCAGACAGGGAAAGGAGTCGTGCCGTATGTTTGGTTTATTTGGCAAAAAGGGGGAATCCCCGGAGGAACGGCTGGCGGAATGTCAGCAGAAAAGGGATTGGGCAGGGCTGGCCAGGGCCTATTATCAGATGGGTGTGGCCGCCATGGAACAGCAGGAGTATAACCGGGCCCAGTTATGGCTGAGCCGGGCGGATACCATTTACAGCGCCGATGATAAGGTTTATAAAAAACTGGGAGAAAAGTTGATGGATGACTGCTCTGAACGCATTGGAAAGTTGGAAGAAGCCTCCCTGCTGTACAACAATATTCCCGCTCAGGTGGAAGAGATGACGGCGGATCTGGGAGATTCCAAGGTCCGGGTATGGGGCCTGTTATCCCTGGCCCGGCTGGTAAAACTGGGAGAGCGGCTGGGGTCCCTGCCCGGATGTGAGGCTCTGGGCAAGCTGGGATGGGCCGTGGACCTGGTACTAAAGTCTTTCCAGGAAGCGCCTACGGAGGAGGAGTTTTACGGTCTGCGGGACCTGTGCGGCGCCCTTTATGAACTGGGGGATTCTCCTGCCTTCTGGGGAGCGGGAAGTCAGATTGAAGTGCCCGGCGGTGCGCCTTTCCAGATATTTGACCTCAACGGCATGATGGGCGTCCATCTGGAGATTGACGCTTATCTGGACGGGCATTTGAGAATGATCTGCGCTCTGGGACAGGGGGAAGAGTCTCCTGTACCGGAGACCGGCATCATTGCCGGGGCTTTATTGCCCGATTACCATGTCCGCTCCGGAGCGGGAAAACCGGAGGAGGTTCCCGGAATCAAGGCGGAACTGGACCGGATGTGGAGCGACTACCATTTTGTATGTTCGGATTTTACCTGGGAACAGGTGGGGCAGAAGGTTCGGGAATATAAAGAACTGGATATTTTGGGAAACTGACCGGAATTCCCGGTGATCTATCCGGAGAAGCGGACAGAGGAAAAGTTGTCAACGAAAAAAAAGAAAAGCGATCCATATTTTGACAAAAAGTATGGACCGCTTTTTGTATACTTTTGAATGCCCCATGGGGCGCGAGGAAAGTATAGGGAGCAGGTGATAGGATGTTGACAACGGCAGGCAGGGAGAAACAGGAACAGCTGAGCATAATGCTGTCAGACTATGGAAGAGGAAGGCTCTTGGCCTATGCGGACAGCTTTCGGGAATTGTCCAGAAGCTATCGGGGGGAATCGCCCTGGGAGAGAGCCGGGCAGCGGGAGGGCGCGTCCCGGCAGCAGGTACTGGAGGAGCGCAGGCTCTGGGAAAACAGGCAGGTGCTTTGTGACAATCTGGAGGAGATGTCTCAGATTATGGCCAGGCTGGCGGCGGAGGTGTTTCGCTTAACGCCTCTTCCTCTGCGGGAGGAAAAGCTGGTGGCGCGGGCCCTGAAGCAGGAGGGGATCACCGTGCTGGATCTTTTTTACATTGACCCGCCCGGGCGGGAGGAGGCCCCGGAGGAAGGGGAGGATCCGGAAAATGCAGGGAGTACGGCGGGAGCCACTCTGGGACTGCATCTGCACACCCAGCGGATGGTGGGGCATGGCAGTCAGGAGGTGGCGGACATGCTTTCGGTGCTGCTGGGACGGCGGCTGGTGGTGTCCGTTACCAGCCCCCAGTTCATCGAAGAGAGGGAGGGTACATACCTGTTTGTGGAAGAACCCCGTTTCGTGGTACTGTCCGGCAGTGCCCGGGCCGTGAAGGAAAATGAGGCGGTCTCCGGGGACAATTATTCCATTATTCAGTCTGACCGGGGCTGGATGACGGTATTGCTCTCTGACGGCATGGGCAGCGGCCCGGCGGCCGGAGCGGACAGCAGCCAGGTTTTGGATATGATGGAGAAAATGCTGGAGGCGGGATTTGAGACGGATATGGCGATGAGTCTGGTGAACAGCGCCCTGCTGGCATCGGAGGATGCGTCAGGCCGGCGCAATATGTCCACACTGGATGTATGCAGTCTGAACCTGTACCAGGGCATGTGTGTCTTTCGCAAGGTGGGGGCGGCGGCTTCCTTTTTAAAGAGCAACAGTTATGTGGAGCAGATCAGCCTGCCGGGACTGCCTCTGGGCGTTCTGGCGGCAGGGGAGGGGGAGGAGGCCCGGCGGGCCCTGCAGCAGAGCGTAAGCAGGGAACTTATCGACAATGACTATATCATCATGATGTCCGATGGGGTACTGGATGCGCTGCGGGAGAGCGGTTATGAGGAGGCCATGGTACATTATCTGGAGGGAATGCGGGAGCAGCATCCGGAGGAGATGGCCAGAAACCTTCTGCAGTTTGTACTGCGCTGCAGCCAGGGACGTATTATGGACGATATGACCGTGCTGGTGCTGGGTGTGTTTGACAGTCACAGATGAAAGGAAATTTAGCCTGGCGGATGATTGACATTTTGTAGTAAAATGGCTATCATAAGAATATGAATGAGCGATATTATGAACTGGAACAGCGGGTGATGGCGTATTGCAGGGCGCAGGGACTTTTTGCCCCGGGTGACGGGGTGGTGCTGGGTGTTTCGGGAGGGGCAGATTCTGTCTGCCTCTTATTTTCGCTGCACAGACTCCGGCGGGAACTGGGGATTCGGCTCTATGTGGTGCATGTAAACCATGGCATACGGCCCGACGCGGCTCAGGACGGAGCATATGTGGAGGAACTGTGCCGCAGGCTGGAAGTACCTTTCACGCTGGTGGAGGAGGATGTGCAGGCTCTGGCCCGGAGGCAAAGGTGCTCTACCGAGGAGGCGGGACGGCAGGCGCGCTATCAGGCTTTTGACAGAGAGATGGAGCGGCGGCAGGCCCGGAAGGTGGCTGTGGCCCACAATGCGGGAGACCGGGCGGAGACCATGCTGTTCCATCTGTTCCGGGGAACCGGCCTGGCTGGTCTGGGAAGCATCCGACCGGTGCGGGGACCGGTGGTGCGGCCGCTGCTGGGACTGGAGCGGAGAGAGATCGAAGCCTATCTGGAGCAGCGGGGGATTTCCTATTGCCGGGACAGCACCAATGAGTCGGACGCCTATACCCGCAATCGGATCCGGCGGCATATTCTGCCTTATGCGGAACAGGAAGTCTGTATGGGCGCCACGGCCCATTTATGCCGTACTGCGGATATTTTCATGGAAATTGAGGATTATATGGAAGAACAGATCAGGCAGGCAGGAAGGCTGTGTCTGGACAGGGAAGGGGCGTTCCGGCTGGTTATCCGCGGCCCTGCTTTCGGAGATCTGCATCCTGCTCTGCAAAAAGGGCTGCTTCTGTCCGCGCTGAAAGAATTGTCCCCGGCTCACAGGGACATGGGAGCCGGACAGGTAAGCCAGGTGCTGGAACTGTGGATGCAGCCGGGCAACCGGGAGATCCATCTGCCCCAGGGAATCCGGGCGGCGCGCATCTATGACCGGATTATTCTGGAAAGGCAGCAGGAGGCGGGACCCGGGGCAGCGCAGCCCTTTGCCCTCCAGGTCTCCGTCCCCGGGAATCTGGGCGAGAGCCGGATCTGCGAAGTGCCCGGGGGCTTTCTGCGCCTGACCCGCTGGGAGAAGGAGGATTTATACAGAAAGAAGATTCTGTCCGTGGATTTCGGTGAAAAAAGTACGAATCTTTTGGAAAATCGGTATACGAAATGGATGGATTGTGATAAAATGGAAGGACTATTGGAGTGGAGGACCCGCCGGGCCGGGGACTATCTTGAAATCCGCACTCCCCATGGCCCCGGGCGCAAGACGGTGAAAAGCCTGTTTATTGACGGGAAAGTGCCCAGGGAGGAGCGGGACGGCATTCCCCTGCTGGCCCGGGGCAGTCATGTGCTGTGGGTAGCCGGGGGGCGGCTCTGTGAATCCTGCAGGATCGGCAAAGATACCAGACAGGTCCTCCAGGTGGAATACGAAAGGTTATAGAGATACGAAAGGAGCAAATATGGCGGAGCATGTGGAAGTATTGATAACGGAAGAGGACGTGGATGCCAGGATTCAGGCCATAGGCGAGCAGATCAGCCGGGATTACCAGGGCCGGCAGGTACATCTGGTATGCGTGCTGAAGGGCGGCAGTTTTTTCATGTGTGAACTGGCCAAGCGCATCAGCGTACCGGTGTCGCTGGACTTTATGTCCGTGTCCAGCTATGGCAAAGATACCAAATCCAGCGGCGTGGTCAAGATCGTGAAGGATCTGGACGAATCCCTCAAGGACAAGGATGTGCTGGTGGTGGAGGATATCGTGGATTCGGGCCGGACATTGAGTTACCTGTTGGAGATGCTGCGGGACCGGGGCCCCAGATCCCTGCGTCTCTGTACCCTTCTGGATAAGCCGGAACGCAGGGTGGTGGACGTGCATGTGGACTACACCGGTTTTCAGATACCGGATGAGTTTGTGGTGGGATACGGCCTGGACTATGACCAGCGTTATCGGAATCTGCCCTATATTGGGGTGGTAAAGTTTGAAACGGAAATGAATTAGGAGGCATCCATTGAAACAACATAGCAGATATTTCAGTTCTTATTTTATATTGATCGCGTTTCTGCTGGTCATGCTGGCGGTGATCTCTCTGCTGCGAAGACAGGAAAATGATTACACCCAGGCGCAGTTCGTTCAGGATCTGGACAGCGGCGTGGTGCGGGAAGTGATCATAATCCCCAACAGGGAAGCTCCCACCGGATATGCCCGGGTGGTGTTCGGGGATGTGGTCCGGGAATTGTATGCCACGGATATCCGGGAAGTGGAGGCCCTCGCCAGGGAGCATGGCTATGAACCTACCGTGGAGGACATTGAACGGGAGAGTCTGTTTCTCACCACCATACTTCCCCTGCTGATCATTGCGGCCATGTTTATTTTCTTCTTTATGATGATGAACGCCCAGAATGCGGGCGGCGGCAACAGCAAGATGATGAACTTCGGCAGACACCGGGCCGTGCGGCTCTATGCCGGGGAAAATAAGACGGATTTCGGCATGGTGGCGGGCCTGAAGGAGGAAAAAGAGGAACTGGAGGAAATCGTGGATTTTCTGAGGTCTCCCGGCAAGTATACCAAACTGGGGGCCAGAATTCCCAAGGGCGTGCTTCTGGAGGGACCTCCCGGAACCGGCAAGACGCTGTTGGCCAAAGCCGTGGCGGGAGAGGCGGGCGTGCCTTTCTTCAGCATTTCCGGGTCGGACTTTGTGGAGATGTTTGTGGGCGTGGGCGCCAGCCGTGTCAGGGATTTGTTCGCGGATGCCAAGAGGAACTCCCCCTGCATCGTTTTTATAGACGAGATTGACGCCGTGGCCCGCAGACGGGGCACGGGTATGGGCGGCGGCCATGACGAGAGAGAGCAGACT